>Ga0307515_10004455_pt1 | contig 29003 bp, 5 predicted proteins | sample 17_EM_MG_FD_194513 | JGI IMG/M metagenome (GOLD analysis project Ga0307515, IMG submission 194513) | Populus trichocarpa ectomycorrhiza microbial communities from riparian zone in the Pacific Northwest, United States - 17_EM | ecosystem: Host-associated > Plants > Roots > Unclassified | place... | reverse complement strand
TATTAATTGCGCATTAAGTGCAAAATGCGCAATTAGCTGCACCGCATTGTTAAATACGGCAGTTAGCTGCACTGCGTTGTTAAATACAGCAGTATGCGGTAGTGCATTGTTAAATACAGCAGTATGCGGCAGTGCGTTGTTAAATACAGCAGTATGCGGCAGTGCGTTGTTGAATATAGCAGTATACGGCAGTATGCTGCATTATATTATTAAATACAGCAGTATGCCGCACCGCATTATTGAATACGGCAGTATGCCGCACCTTAGTCGATACCATACGCTACACGTTATAGTGCGCGGAATGCGCATTTGGCCGCCAAATGCTGCCAAATGCTGTAAAAATGCTGGTAAATTTTTTCCTGACGTAGTCAAAATGTGCTAGAGTCTTCTTAACTGGAATAGGATAGAACCTTTCCTTTAAATCAGTTAGTATATTCCGTATAGTAATAAAGAGAAGAGGGCCTACTAAGTCTTATGGGTTTGGAGGCCATAAAGGTTAACTTATAGACTTATAAATATAAAATCGACTATTGCGCCGTATTAGGATATAGCAATCTACGTTAAAGTTTCGCTTTAATCTATTGGCTTTTTCTAAGAAGGTCTCCTTTTGCTTTCGAAAATTCTCATTTATAGCTCGCTTTAACTTCAATAGTGATCTTTGCTTTAGACGCATGACTATAATAAATAATTAATGTCTTGGTAGCTTTTTGGGGTTTTTATAGGGTAACTAGGGTATAGGTTAACTCTGAATTTTATATTAATAAGGTGGGAATGTTAAGAATAAATACAGGATATATCCCTAATGTTGGCCCAAGTTATGACTCTAAAATCTTGTTCTAAGAACTGGGTCTAATCCTAAAGACTATATTTTAATTTTAGAGACCATATCCCAATTCTATTTTCGGAAAACGGGCTAGTTAACTAGTTAGAAATATGTGCTAAGCTAAACGTACCAAATGTCACTAAAAAGGTATAGTGTTGAGCCAAGCAACTTTGGAAGAGTAAAGCACCGGCCTATTTTTATTCTGGCTTAAATTATTAATTCTAAAAACCAAATCTAATTCTAAAGCCAAGATCCTAATTCGGGTTTTAAGAAATAGGCTAATTAACTACTGTAAAAAAGGGCGCGATTCTAAGAACTAGAGCCTGATTTTAGGAACCAAACCGCTATAAAAAGGGGTGTCTGTATTTAGCATATTAGGTTTAGCTTATTTTAAGACTAGCTATATAATTGATCGTGGGCGCTTATATAACTAACCTAATAATTAACCCGCTCTCGCTAGCTAGCACCCTTACTAAGTCTAAACTTCGCACGTAGAAGACTGCTAGCTATTATAGAACAAACTAAAACCGATAGGTATAATTAGTTATAGACTAGAAAACGCTGCCTTCCTATATTTTAGGTTATTGTGGCTTAGTATTTAACTAAGCCCTACGGAGCCTTAATACGAGCCACGTTAGATTAGCTTAACTTTTCCGCGCCCAATCTTTAATCCTATATTCGCTCGCACCTTACTTCCTTACACTTTTCTCCCTAGTCATTTCCTTGTTGCAAGACGCGCCCGACGTATTCTTAACCTCCCTATACTTATCTGCCATTATACCGTCCTTATATACTAGCCTCTTTAATCTCCCCTCCTCGCCTGCCTACCTACCTGCCACGTTGGCCCTCCTAACATAGCTCTTGGCGCGTTCGCTCGCAATAGCGAATCTCTTTAAATTAGAGATAATTAAAATAAAGCCTATTAGGGAAGGACTAAATGGTTTTCGCGATTTATTTAACTTAACTTATTAGGATCTAGGCATCCCTAGCTCTCTAGACTTGTTGCATTAGATAGGCGATAAAGGTATTTATTAATTTGTCTATAATAAGTCCCCTCTAACATATATAGGGCTTAAAAATCTCGTAGTTAACCTTATCCTAGCATTACAAAACCTTCCCACTGCTCGATTACTGCTATCTAGCACTGGCCGCGGCACTCTTCGTAGTGACCTTCTTTAACTTAGCTCCTTGGTTAATTCCAATAACTTTAATATTAAGCGGTTTACCCCTTTCCTAAAAATAGTTATTAATTATAAATTAGATGAGGATGTTTAGAGTAATACTATCGCTACTATAACAGAGTCCATACCTCCTCCCTAACCGCTACTATTCTACGCTTAAACCCTATATTTACGCAATATAAGCAGCTTTACTAACTCGTCTAAATATAGGAAATACGTGGATGACGTTCTAAAGGAGGAGCTAGGCCCTCTTTATATTGGGATTCCTGGCTTATATAAAGCATTTTTTAGGGAAGTAGAAGGCCTTAAAGCGGTAAGTGCTACCGTTTTCAAGAAATGTAAGGAAGGGGATAATCCATTATATACTAAGAAGGGCAGCTAGCGTGACTGGCCCGAAGGCGTAAAAGAAAGTAAAGTCCTGGAGTGGTTTAATAAGTTAATTAAATTATTTCTGGACTTCGTAAAGGAGCACGGGTTTGCTCTAAAGTCACGACGAAGACTAGTTTAGTATACTTAGCAGCCCTTATAAGGGTTTACGGCCGACCGAAAGCTAGATATTGGTTTTATAGATAATCTAATAGTTGGCGAAAGCTCCTAATGCCATTGGTTATATATACTCGTACTAGGAGAGCTAAAGAGTAATCTAAATATTAATATAGCCTTAAAGGTATGGTTTGATTTAGGGAAATATGTAAGAGAAGTCTTTACCGCTTAGGATACTCGTCGCTTTATACTAGGCTTTACCCTTTATAGATCTATTATGCGGCTATAGGAGTATAACTAAGTAGAAGGCATTATATTATCACTATTTAACATTAATAAAGACGGACTATAATTTACCTTAGCGATGTTAGGATTTCTCTAGATGAATAAGGAGTAGCTTAGGTTTAACCCTACTATTGTAACATTAGACGGCAAACGATATATTAAAGTCGTGCGTAATAATCAGACCGAGCGTCTTATCCTTAACAAACTTATAAAGTGGGCACCCTATATCGCCGGTCAAGCGACTACTTACTAGAAAGTACACCGTAAGGGGGACACTAAGATACCTCTTGTTATTAAAGACTCGTGGCAGTACCTAGAGCGCGAGGAAGAGGGCAAACTGCTGCGTGAGGTAACTAAGAAAGGAGTGGTTAATGTGGCCAGGTACTATTACTATAAGACTGTTTATATAGGTAGATAAGATAATAACATCTTTAATATCCGCAAGGGGCTGGATATTATAAGGGCGACAAACTATAAGCTAGAAGGCTTAATAATGCCTTTAAGATTAACTGGAATGTAAGGTAGTACGAGGATAGGCTAAAAGAGATCTTTTAGCTGTACTAATGCCCCGTTACTATCTAGTAAGCGTATGTGTTTAAGCTCTCCGATTAAGGGCCCTATTATATAGAATCGAGTGCATTAACGCGTTGTTACTTATAACTATAGGAAAGCTCTTTATAAGGCAAGCTCTTAGGCTGTAATACTTACTGCGCTAAAGGGTGGCATTAAAGGATATAAGTCTTTATATACGCAGGCTAGCATCCTCTAATATGACATTTTAATAGGTAACCTCTTAATGAATAAGGAAGACGATAATCCTTCTTGGCGATTATTCTTAATTGACCTCGATCTTGTGATTAAAGAGCGGCAAGAAGGGCTTTTAGGAGCGCGGGGCAAGACCGGTATAAGAGCGTTTATAGCAATTGGAGTGTTTCTTGGCAAGAAATACTCCTTTAGGCATAACCTAGAGTCGTTTGTCTAGGTGCTTTTTTGGATATGCGTTTATTATAAGGGTCTAAATAAGGAGGGCAAGCCTGTCTAAAGATTTGAGAAGTGGAATTATGTGGACACTAAAGAGCTAGTAAAGTTAAAGAAGGGATACGTAGCCTATAAAGGGGATTTTATTAAAATAGCGGAGGACTACTTTACGCTATACTACTAGTTATTAAAACCTTGGGTTAATAGACTCCGGAAAATAGTATTTCTAAAAGGTAGAAGGTAGGAGAAGGATAATCTAGAGCTATATTCTAGGATAAAGAAGATACTCTAGTAAGCATAGAACGATCTAAAGGTATTACAGTATATAGAATAGCACTCTATTGTTCTATACTCTTCTACTATATAAGTTAAAATTTTATAGAGATTCGCTAAGGCTAATAAAACAGCGTAGGAATTGCCTGGGCTGGATAACCTAATCTTCCGCTAGATTGTAATCACTCCCTAACCTATTAGAAGCTGCCCCGTTTCGCCTAAATAGGGGTTATATTCGCATAATGCTATATTAAAACTAGGAAATTATAAACAGGAAACCGAAACATAGGGGTCCTTATAGTGTAAAAGCGGCGAATAAGCTAAGCGCTAGGATTTTTAAGCTTATTATATATTAGAATCTCTACACTAGCTAGTCTACCCTAATTTAAAGTTAGGTGGCCTTCTAACGCTTTTAGAGAGAGTAAGTAGGACGGAGAAACTGTTTTCCTGATCCTTTTTCTGGTTTCGCAAATCCTAAAACCGTAATTTAGGAAACGGGATCTAAATTTACGCGAATTGTAGAATTATAAATTGGGAAATAGAAAACCAATTTTAGAAACTTAACCTTATCTTTAATGGTGCTAGCCAGGGAGTAAGCGAAAGAAAGGCCCCTATTAAGCTAAATACCTATAATAATATATAAAAACAGGATGGGATAATATCTAAGTAATTTCTTCTACTAAACAATTTGCTATGCTCTTCAAACTCCTTATTAAAGCTATTACTATCACTCTTCTCATTTGTATATTTATTATTTTATAGCTTAAAAGACTAAGAGAATATATGCATTATCGTCTATTTCCGCAGATATTTTCTAGGACCTTTCTATTATATAGGACAAAGTACTCCTTTAGAGATAATCTATCTTCTATAAGACTGTCTAAGACGTAACCTTTTTAGTCAAGCGTAAGAGCTAGCCTGTAACTTTTGTTACTAGCTTTATAGAGGCTATAATACTCTTAACTATTAGCCGTTAAATAAGGGATACCTGCCTGCTTATGATAATGATTTAAAAGATAGTCCTCTAACGCCCCTAAATAAGGAGGACTGCCTAGACCTTATATTTAAGGATGAAGATAAACGCTCCTATCTTCCTAAGCACGAGGATTGACGTTAAGTCTTTTAGGACGTCAATGGTAAGTAGGTAATGCGCGTAAACCTTTTATACTTTACTAATGTAATAACAGTTAGCTTTAAGCAATATTAGTAACGGTCTACGAGCGTTTTATTACTCTTATACTTTAGTTAAAGTGTTTTTAGTTACGGGATCGCACTATTAGATGTTTTTGTGTCTATATAGGATACTTTAATAGAACTATTAAGAGATGCCTTTATAGACTTGCCTACGTGTCTTTTTAAGTATATTTTACCTAAAAATAGTTAGGGTTTCTGCTAATAGTAAATTCTATAGAAAGAGCGCAGGATGATTTATTTTTAGATATACCTTATTCTTAAAAGGACTGAAATAAATACGACTTTTATATTGCCTAGCCAACGGATTCGCCCTCCTACTTTAGCAAAACTGCTACTACGCTAAGGACCCTACTAAAAATTTCTTCCGTATCCTAACTATTAGCTAACGCTGTCTTTTGGTTTATTACTTATATAAAAACTAGATATTAGCGAAACTATTCTAGAGGGTCTTTTAAACTCCGCCTGATATATATTTATGCCACGTACAAAAATAGCCTTTAAATATTACAACTAAGGATTTATTTTAAGTTATAGTAACACTACTTAATTAATCTAATTCTCCCTTAAACGGCGTATATAAGCCAATACTCTTACTATAGAAGGAGTACGAGCCCTAAGCTCTATAAGGTATTTAAGAACATTAGCTATATCTAAGATAACGCTTACGCTACTTACCGCTGTGCGCCCACGCTAACTTAGTGCATTAATATTAGCACCTGCCTTAATAAGCAACTAAAGCACGTCTATATATCCGTTGTTGGCCGCATAGTGCAGTGGTATATTAGTGCCTTAATTGAACAGGCTTATATCCTAAAAGTCCCTCCCTAGATCCCTAATCTAATTAGTAGAGATATCTGCGCCCTTATTAATAAGAAGTTAAACAGTATCTATAAATCCCCGTCCGGTAGCAAAATGTAATAGCGTAAAGCTAGAAATGTTGCGCTCCAAGATATTTACTCCTGCCTTAAGCAGTAGCTTTATTAAGACGGTTTTTCTTTACCCTACTAGGAGGTATAACAATATATTTCTATAAAGATCTCTTAGATAGATATTAACCTTTAGTTTTTTTAGTAAGGATTTAAAAGTAAATATACGGTCGTAAATAACAGCCCATTTTAAAACTGTCCCCCTTTTTCTTTCTCTATAGTAGAATATAATATTATTAAGTTTAGTTATTAGATAGCTAGAGAGCTTATAGGTATATATAAGAGCGATAAAATAAAGCTTACCTATTAGAGCTGCATATAGATGCTTTACCGACTAACTAAGTAAGCTTAGACTTACTGGGTCGAGATAATCTATAACTATAAAGAGGAGTTTTAAAGGAAGGTTAACTAGATAAAGGGCCACTATAGCTATAGAAGCGATTATTACCGGGCTATTAACTTAGTAAGAGGGTTAAGCTAACTTAATTAACCCTATAAGGAGGGGTATAGGCGGGGGTAGATAGAGCAAAAAAACTTAGAGGTAGAAAATATAGAAAGTTTAAGAGTGCTATAGTTGTAAGAAGGTTGACGCCAGAGCATTTATACGGAGGAATCTTAAGCACTGCCTCCAATACTATGCTAATTCTCCTACGTTTAAGGTATAGTTCTTTAGAGTCTAGATTTTGATTTTTCTGATCCAATATACGCTAAACTAGATTCCGAATTTGCTTTCTAGAAAATTAACTTTGGAATCTAGGTTTCGATTTATGCTAATACAAATTTATTCTCTAGAAAAATTAACCTTTAGTTTTAAGGGACATGACGGGTCCTTTAATTAAACTATAATAATTGCCCTAGCTATATTTTCTATAAACTTTATTCTTAGGAACCTAAAACTTAAGTACTTAGGCAAATTTATTAAGGAACGAGGGCTAAGAATGGTTAGAGTTACGGGAAGTTTAAACGGAATTCCACATCAAGTAATATAATAATATTTATATTTTTCACTTTATAGTTAAATCACTTCCATAGATACAAATCTAGTTATTATAAGCATTAGTTTATTTAAAACTGTTCTAGCTATTCCTACCGTTTATGTTTTAACGGAATACTTAGAAGAGGCCTCTCTAGTGCTTAATAATTAATGCAGCTAAATGGGGCATCTAGACCTTAAATTATTACTAACTGCTAAAGTGTTTTTAGAAGCCCATTAATTATCCTTAACTTACTTATAATTCCTCTAATTAATATATATACCTCCTTATCTATGCTTTTCGCAGTAAAGTATATACGCCGCCTAAATAATGAAACGCCCTTTGGTATAGACTCTATATAAGCCACCGGCCGCCCAAAGATAAGGAAAAAAGAAGAGGCCCCAATAAGGGTATAATAAAGGTTCTCTCTACCTTAACGATTAAGAGCTAAACGGCAAAATATAGTCCCTTAATACTGGAAGTTACTATTAATAAAATAAGGTACGTTATTAAGCTTAAAATAGAAAATGGAAGTATAGATTAAATCCTTTACTAAGGTTGCTTATATACTGGACGTAATAGAATTATATACTAATTATTTAAGATCCTTAAGTAAAGATAAATTATTAATGTTTGGCTCCGGACCGTTAAAAAATATATTAAAACGATGGTATTAACTACACGCCTTTATTAGCACGCTATTATAGAACTTTTTCCATTCTCTTTCTCTATCTAAATTGGCCGTAAATGCCTATACTAGGCGCGAAATGCATTAATCCGTAACTAAGGATTATACTCCTACCTTATATTCGTAAGTAGAAGAAGTGCTAGTCCCTAGAGAGAGTATAAAATCTAGTTAGCCCTTATCCGGCTAGAGAAATTAGCATTCCTAAAAAGCGATAAAATAAGAATTATTAAACTTAAGGCTACCATCTTGGTAAGTGCCTAGGTTGTTAAGTACTTTAGGCTTAAAATACTATAGAGCCGTAGATATGCAAGAAGCACTTTCCTGGCGCAGTTAGTAGGAAACTTAGGTTAGGAAGGTAGGCTTTAAAGACTTACGCTTTACTAATTAATACGTTATACTCTAGTCGCTAAGCCCGAACAAGTTAGTACCCTTAAGTTAATATTAGTAAAATCGGATAAATAAATGCCTCTAACTTATATACCGCACTCCTAAAATCTTTATCCTTTATTATAGTTCGACATTAAATAAGGTATAGTTAGTTACGCAGTTATTATTATTACCGCGACCTTCGTGTCGTTCTTTAGTGGATTAAACATTTTAGGAGAAATACCCAGACTCTGTTAGAACGCGCTCTTAATAGTAGATAAATTATACTAATAGTCTCTAACAAGAGCGCTAATAAGTCTTTGAAATTTTCTTGTTAGGGAAAGGCGTCCTTAATCTTGCGGAAAAGTCTTTCTAGCAAGCTCCTCGAATTAACGGAGAGACTCTTAGAGATTGTATAGCATAAAGTATATATTAATGCCGATTAGGCCGCCTTAAAAGTATATTAGGAAACGAATTGTCTAGCTAATAACTAATATATACTAACTAAGGTCCTATAAATATAGTTAAAATAATCCCAGAGCGGGCAACTAAAATGCTAAACTTGTTGCTTAATATAATTGAGGAAAGTAAGAGGTATAATGCCATAAACACTACCTCCATCTATATAAAGAACACAAGTGCTAGCTATAGGTGGAATAAATTAAAAGCTAGATGTTTTTTAGGGTACCCTATAAGGTAAGTAAGAAGAAATAATAAATATATGCTTCTCCGACTTCGGTTTTTGGCTAAAGATCTTAATGTATATATTATAAATCGCATAGCCGCAGTTAAAGACCTTCTTAGGCATCCTTATTAGACAGTAAAAGTAAAATTTATAGCTCTTAAACAGCGCGAATTGTAGCTAAAAGGACTTAAGTCGTTAATGATGTATAAGTAAGGCACTCTTTATAGCGGGCTATAATACTATTTTTGCGAATAAGGCTTCTATTTCCTCTTAAACGGCCAAAACGATTTTTTGTTGCATATCTTTATAGATAGTATAATTATAAATTGCGTTTCTGTAAGTATTTATAAAAAGTGTATTAAAAACAAGTAACGGGAGGAAATCTACGCCGATTAGCTAAATAGTCGATTGGTATATTATACGACTCTTATAATAAGATCTTGGCGTATAACTCGCTAGTAGTAAAGCAAAAGCAGTTAAAGGTACTATAAAATGCTATAGCTACGCCTAGCTTGGCATTTTACTAATTAATTCTTATAGATGCTTTTGAAATTCTTATATAGTAAATCCTTAAGGATAAGATAACTGAATGAAATAGAAAAAGGACTTATTTAAGCAAAATTGGTCTATTATGATTGCAGAAAGCGCTTTAAAATGGCGTATATTAAAGAGAAATCTATTATATCGGCGGGCCTATATAGCCTCGGCGGAGACTAAAAGAAGACGTTTGCGTAATACGGAGGAATAAATACTATAACTTTATTTCTAATTTAATCTAAGGACTTAAATGCTATGGAAATGGGCACCTAAGTCTTTTTTAATGTTGTCTTCTTATTTGTATTCCTTAACACTTTTTATAACTATTCTTATATTAATCTAGAGCTTGGCCTCTATAATAGATGGGTTAAATATAATAAATAACGTGTTAAGAACTATAAGTATATAAGGAAGAGTAGATTAAGGGAGGTTATATAGTGGAGGCTTAGTAGCTTAGTATGCTAAATGCTTTAATACACTATAAAGCCCGCCTAGGTCGGAAGCAAAATAATATATAATATTTAAAAGAGGAGCAAGGACATAAGCAGAAAGAGAATTTGCGATTTCTTTCGCCAAGTAATGGCCTAATTGCAACCATTTAATCTGTCTTACTGTTTTATACCCGTTTTATAGGCTAAGTGCGAAATCTAATAAACTGTGATTATAGATCTTGGAGTTAATATATATTAAAGGGCTGTTATCTCTTCGTGTCTTTAAATCACTTTAAAGGTAGACCTAATAGTAGGAGCTTATTAAAGATAGATTGTTTTTTCCGCTAAGGATTTGCCTAAGGAGCTTAAATTTAGTTTATCTGCTAATTAACGTAATAAAGGAAGGAGTTATATTAGACTTTAATAAAAGAGACCTAAAAGCATGACGATAAACTCTTAGCACGCTCTTACTCCTTATATAGGTAATCCTTATCTAGGGTAGGTCGTTTATACTTAGGCGGAAAGAAATGTAACTAGTATTAGCTTAAGTTTTACCGTTTAGCAGGGACTAACGGCTGTTTATATTTCCAAAGTGGGCCTATTACGCTTATAATCTTAGCGCTCTTTTCCGAATTCTATGTACGTTAGATCTAAAATTCAAAATCTAGAATCTGGAATCTAGCTTAGCGTAAGCCGGATCAGAAAAACGAAATGCGCGATTTAATATTTCGCTGTGCTCCTTAAGTTAGGAAATCGAATTATAACTCTAGAGTTTAATTTCCCTAGAAAGTAGCAGCTGTGGGCATCCTCTTTCTAAGTAAGAATATGGCGTTTTAATGCCCTATGCGAGGAGTAGGTATGAGGAAAGAATTTGTATATATTATTCTTGTATTATCTATATAAGCTTATAGGATTCCCACTTCGCGCTTTATGTCTCTAAAGCTCTTTACCTATTAATAATTACTACTACTTTAAAGCTCCTATATAGGTTTCCACTTTAGCAGTAAGTATTCTAGCCATTTAAGTATAACTACTTGCGGTCCTAATAATCAGTTATAGAGAATATTGCTGCTTAATCTGCCGAATAAAATATTGTTGTTAATAGCCGAGAACCTATAAGTGGAGGGAGATATTAACGCTTTCGCCCGGACAAATAACCGCCTCTATAGTATTCTAAATCCCTACCTTTATTACTATAACGTTAAATAGAAGGATGGTATGGCACTTATATAGGCTGCAAAATAAGGATAAGATATAACTGCTTAAAAATCTCTTATAGCTACTAAAATTAGAGTAGCGACTTAATATTAATACTACGGGCGTGTGGATTTATTATAGGCAGTGAGGAACAGACACAAATTAGTAGTATGGCTGTTAATTAGAAGTAGACTTAGTAGTTTTAACCTAGAGGACTCTTTGTATAAGCTGTTATGCGCCGTAAGGTTTGGGCAAACGGCAGTAGTGCAGCTACTCTTAGAAAGTGTTAATGTAAACTATAAGTAGGGAAACGGCCGGACACCACTATTATTAGCCGTAGAAAAAGGGTATAAAGATATAGTTTAACTGCTTCTAGAATATAAAAATGTTTATATTAATTGTTGGTCACACAGGGTGACTCACCAATAACGACTACTCGAGTAGGGTTACAGTGATGTTGGTTAATAAAGCTTCTTAATTGGAATGAGGGAGGGCGAGGAACCTAAGGCTCCTCGCCACGCTAGTGCCGCGGCGACACGTGATGGCAACTTGCCATCACGTGACGGCAGTTTGCCGTACGTGACGGCAACTTGCCTCATTCCCGACATTAATATAAGAGACCGCTTTAGTCGGACACTACTATTATAGGCAGTCGATTATAAGTATAATATAGTGGTATAACTTCTAGTTAAGTATAGGGGTGTTAATATTAACTTAAAGGACTCCTTAGGTAGAACACTATTATCTATAGCCAAAGTATATAGGGATGCTATAATAGTCTAACTACTTCTAGAGTGCGAAAGTAATAGTCCAAAATCTATGGACTAGTATAATAGTGCAAGCGGTCCTTTAATTTAACATTAAAGGATGGATAAAGATTGACTTAGAGGTAGTCTAGCTCTAGTATATAGATTAATTAGCAGGTCTATAGTTCTTAATAATATAGTAGATATAAAATTCTATAGATTGGCTAACCCTTCTTCCCGCTAATTAATGTAATTATTTCCTATATGCCTCGAATAGATACTAGAAATGGTAAATTATACTAAACACTATCTATAAATAGGTTTATATCTCTATTTTATTAAACCCGGTTTCTTAAATCTAGGCCTTTATAAAGCTAACGCTTTCTAGCTTTCCCCTCTATATAGTAAGCTTCTACTTAATAACAGGTTTAAGCGCTTTAGTTATTGGCTTTCCCTATTATAAGGCCCTATTGACCTACTCTTTATAGAGTGCTTCTACTTTACCTTAAACTTGCTTTAATTGCCTAATTTTTTTTTGCCTTAATACCATTAAATAATTAAGGAAATGCATTACTCTTTTAGCTGTAATACTATAGCTTCTAAAGCCTTAACTTAGCTGCTACTTAATCAATTAAAGTGGCTTTAGAATAGTGGAATGGATATATAGAAATTTACCAGCTCTGTCAAAGAAGGAGACTATAGGTGTGACGGTTGTGACGTCACGTGACCTTGGACGCCCATTCAGGTACATATATGTTGAACCACAAGCTGCGAAGTCTATCTTGATCTTCTTCGTGCACTATCCTTTTGGCTGGTGGTTTGGCCGTCATATAAGATTAAGATTAATCGTGTACCACGTTGGTCGTGGGGTAGCTTTAGGTTCGATTCCCGGGGCGCTTACAATACCCCACCTTATGGTCCTAGGACCGAGCAGTGTATCAACTACCACACGAATGCACACGTGGGGTGGCCCCTGCGCGTTGGAGGATCGGCATATATGGCAGACTGAGGTGAGCCCTTAGTGGATAGGGGGCTGTACTGCGCGTCGGTCGTGAGGGCCCTGGGTGGGGGTGGCTTACGAGGACGTAAGCCTGTCTTGAGGCGGGGGTGATGTGACGGTTGTGACGTCACGTGACCTTGGACGCCCATTCAGGTACATATATGTTGAACCACAAGCTGCGAAGTCGATCTTGATCTTCTTCGTGCACTATCCTTTTAGCTGGTGGTTTGGCCGTCACAATAGGGTAGGGTCGTTTAATGCATAATTGATGTCGCGAGTCTTGTTGGGGTTATAATAGCGTAGGTTTAAGGCGTTAGATAATATATTTCTTAAGATAATTAGAGGCTTAAATTGATAAGTAAATAGAAGATATTAAGGCTTACTAGTATACGTAATATATTATATATCGAAGTAATGGGCATAGCCATTTTATACTGCATCTGCTAAGAATAACCTACTAAAAAACCTTTAGTTTTACGTAAAAAAAAATAAGCGCTGTGTTACAAGCTAAGACAATTTAGCTTTTTGGACTAAAAGGATTAATTATTCACTTTTTACGCAGCTTATTAAACGGATATCGGAATTAAAAAATAGAAAACGGATTTTTAAATAGATACTTAAAGAGGCAAAGACTATTTCTGAAATTACACTAAGTCTCCCGTTTTATTACCGCCCTTACTCTATAATATAAAACACTTAAATAATACTAGCTTAAGATAATGCTCTAAACACCGCCTATCTCCTTCGGTAGATGTAATAAAATAATGCTATAATAATTAGTAATTAAGGTAAGAAAATGACAAAATACCCTTACTGGCTTGGAGAATTTCGTAGATGCTATTTTGTTTAAACTAAACAAATTATTTAAAAAATCTATTAATTGCTTGCAGCTACTCCAATTTTTAGGATTCTGTAACCTAAATACCTTATTAAGGGCCCTTTGCTTTTAAATATAGTTTATATCTCTAAGCTGCGGTTAGGCGCGCCTCTCTATATAAGCTAGTAATATAAACCCTAAATCTTCTAAGTTAGTGTTTAGGATGATATTAGGAGCATATTTAACAGCCTTTTTAAAGTTTACTATATTAAAGTTAATATAGCAAATAGAGCTCTTTATAGAAAACTTATAGAGCAGTACTCGCATATCTTGGCCGGATACACGAATTAATATAAGATTAACTTAGTAATGTGAAATTCCTAGCTTCCTAAGGTAATTAAGTACGTTAAAGACCTAACTTTTAGTACTTAACTATAAGTTAAAGAGCTTAAAAAACATACTAAACGTATAATGAACTGTAACTGCGCTTCTTCCAGCCCAACATAAATATGCACTATTTCTTTAAGTATAAATTAATAGTATTCAACACTAATTCTTAGATATTCGCCTTCTAAGAATACTTACTTAATCTTAATAATGTTATTATGCGCTACTTGCCTAAGTATCTCCTTCTTTACTAGCCTATACTCTTTTTTAAGTTTCCTAAATATAATTATGCTAGGAATATACTTGCGACTATATACTACCTATTAAGTTTTACCCTATATAAGCGTGCCTAAGGTAATAAGCTCTTATAGCTATTTAATACCGGAAGTATTATTTAATATTATAACTAAGACTTCTAGGGAAGCGACGGCGTTCGCTCGATTTAAAAAAGCTTTTAAAATTGGTACGCTAAGAGATATAATTGACTGGTGGATCGTGTTAGTATAACTTTTAGCTTTCTGCATAAGGGCGGATTTTATTAAAACTATTAGAGCAGTTTCCTTAAGGTCTAGTATCCTCTGCGGTTAAGGATGCCTAGTAAACGCATTCTTAATTGCATTTTCGCTAGAATCTATATATAGTAGTATAATTACTTACAGAAGGGGAAGTATCTGCTATAGTAAGAGGCGAGCGCATTTTAAATGTCCTTATAAGATTGGGAATCTACTAGTGCGAATCTAAAATCCGGAAAACCGTTATTAGGAAATTAAAGTCGGTTTTCGCGAAATAAAGCTTAGTTATTAAGATTAGAACACGGTTCCATCTTTTAAGCTTTAACTTTTAATATTTATACTTAAGGCTAAGCTTAATATCTTTTAAGCACCTTTAAGATAGAGTCCTTAATTTATAGTAAGCTACTCTATTATTACTAGCTTTTTAACAAATCTTTAACTCTACACCTTTAATGCCCACTAAAAGTATGCCCTAGTATCCCTATCTTTAACTACTTCGCCTAAGCTAGCCGTCTAATGTTTCTAAGCCTCCCTATTAGCGTTAAGAGTCAAGTTTAAAGGCTGCCCTAATTAAAGTTATAGATAAAGCGCCTTTAAACGTCTCTACTTAAAATAAGATTATTTAATCCCTTAAACCCCTAGTGCTAGATAACTATAAAAGCCAATAGGTATAGCTATCTTAGTTAAAGTATAACTTATTAAAACCAGTAACTATTTGGATATACCCTCCTTCTAAGCAGTATAAGTAGTTAGCCTAAACCCTTTAAGCCAAAATTTAGTCGTAAAACTAAATACGGGACGCGCTTTATACTAAGGTTTAGCTATACGTAAGCTTTAAGCAGCAGTTAACTTAACTATTAATAGATAACGCTATATGATGTGCTGCGTATAACAATGCTGCCGCTACGCTCTAGCAGTATACTTAAGATTATACTTATATACTTACGGATAACGATTACCTAAGGGCCGAGATTTAGCGGCTTATAGCCTAGGTACTGCTATATCTCTATACTTTCTACCCTTATAAACTAATAAAAACCAGTCTAACCGCTTATTAACTTTTGTTTTTAACGCGTTAGCCCTAAAGGATAAATAAATTTATGTCCTCTAAAAGAAGTTGTTCCTATATTCTAATAAGACAAAGTATAAGTATTATAGTAGAGATATAGCATTAATAATAGAAATTTTAGGGGTTTAGGGGGAATTAAAAGCGTTAGATTATGCGTCTTCTTTATATTCCCCCGAAGTTTAGATAATAATCTTACTTATGTTACGAAATGTAAAATACCTTGCCTATAGTCTAGCATTCTTAATTTCTAAGCGTTCTTATTTTCTAAGCATTTTCATTTTTTAAGTATTCTTATTTTCCAAGCATTCCCATTTTTTAAGAATTTTTAGTCTTTAGGCATTCTTAAATTCTAAGCATAATTTGTCTTTAAAGCACTAAATTGAAAAAGATATATAAAGGATTAAGTAGCGTATCTTTAGGCTATTAGCTTTATATGGACACTCTCTATACTATAAAGTTACTCCTTAAGGTATAAAATAGGCATAGCCGCATTTTAAGGTGCGATTATTAGTAAATGCTTATTATGCTACCTATTTATTATAAAGCCGTAAGCAATCTAGCCATAAGGGTCTTAAATAGGCATCGTGATAGGCTCTTAGGTTATTAAGAGATAGGCTTATACAAAGATAACTAAAGGAAAGTATTTAAACCTCTTTAATTCCTTATTTTTGGGATACCAGGAAGGTTTTTAACAAAGGTATAAATACGACTTTAGATTATATAAAAGCTATAAAACGAGGAATATTAATTACTTAATTAATATAATGCGTAGGTTATATAAAAATTAATAAACTTAACGCGAAGATAAGAATTAGTAATAACTAAACGAAAGCGTAATAATAAAGCATAGATGACTGCGCTATGTAATTAACTTGGTTACTTTACCTAAACCCTAAAAACCTAAGCTTATCTTATTTATGTTCTATACTACTAGGCATTCCCTTTTTTCCTAAGGACTAAGTTTACGGAAATTACTTACTCCTATTATTATAAAGTAATCTTCTTTAAATTTCTTAAATGTAGAATCCTTGTTAATGGCCTAGTCTATAATAGGTGATTGCCGGCCTATATAAGCGGGTAATAACCGGCCTATATAAGTGGATAATAACTAACCTACGTAAGTAGGTAATAAACGGGCTGTTAGAGCGGGTAATCCCCTAAGTAACTAATTATAGAATATATAGGCTGTTTTCGCAGTAAGCCTAATAAAAGGAGATCTACTTCTTTCTAGCTCTTTACCTAGCATAAACTTAGAAAATTTAGCTTTTATAATAGTAGTAGAATTATAAAGCGCCTAGTTAGCAATATACGCTCCCTATTTTAATTATAGAGTTACTTTAGTCTCCTACTTTTTCTCTAACTTACTATTAATATCCTAATTAATTAAGACGTAGTAAGGACTATACCTTTTATCTTCTTTTATCTCTGGATTAAGTAGATTTAACTCGGTGTCTATATTAGCTGCCCCCTCTATAAACTAAGTAACTCCAAAAATATCGTTAATATAACACCTCGTGTATCTATATTTGCTATTATCCAGTTATTAATCTCTATATTAATAGAAAGGGTTACTAACTTTTTAGTTCTTTGGCGGATTCTCTTTATATTAAGAATCCGCCGCAGTTAACTCAATTTAATACTTTAGATAACTTTTTAGTCCGTATTTATTAATATACTTAATACCCCTTCCGCCGATCTACCTAATAGTCATTATAGGCACACCCTTTATCACCTTTGGGCCGGGCCTATAATATAATAATCGACTATACTTAGGGTCCTCCTTTAAGTCCTCTTAACCCATAAGGTCGATAGGCTTATCCTCCCCACCGTTCTCTATACTTTTATTAGCATAGGGAATGCCATTAAATGCATCATCGTCCTTAGTGGGCTTAGTTTTAATATAGCCGTTCCCTTAGCCGTTCCCTTAGCCGTTGCCTTAGCCGTTACCTTAGCTGTTGCCTTAACCGTTCCCCTGGCCGTTGCCTTAACCATTACCTTAGTCGTTCCCCTGGCCGTTCCCTTAGCCATTGCCTTGACCATTCCCCTAGCCGTTGCCTTGACCGTTTCCTTAGCCGTTCCCCTGGCCGTTCCCCTGGCCGTTACCTTAGCTATTCCCCTAGCCGTTCCCCTAGCCGTTGCCTTAGCCATTCCCCTAGCCGTCGCCTTAACCGTTACCTTAGCCGTTACTTTAGCCGTTATTTTAGCTATTACTTTAGCCGTCACCTTAACCGTTATATTCCGCGTCGGCGATAATTCTCTTAAATTCCTTAATTTGGGCTTTAACCTTATTGGTTAGATCTTTTAGTAACCGGAGATGTTGGCGCATTACCCTAGCCCGGTTAATCTCGTTAGCGATACCTTCCTTATATTTTTTAATTTTGGCTTTATCTTTATTAGTTAAATTTTTTAGCAACTAGAGATATTTAAGCTTTAACCTAGCCTGGTTAATCTTATTAGCGGTTACTATCTTAAAAAATTATAATAATATTGCGGGATAAGATAAAGATAGGAGAAAGTATTAATATTAGATATAAAAAGCGGTACTAAAGTAGAGCTTAAAATGTAGTTAAAAGTAGGATTAAGGAAATTGGAAGTTAGTAATTTAAGTACCTACTTAGTTAGTTGCTTAAAGAATAAATTATAAACTAATTTGCTGGGTAGAGGCCTTTAAATAATTTACAAAAGTATATACTTTAGGAAAAAAAAACCCTCTACTCTTAGGCTACCTAACTTTTGGCCCCCTAGTATATATAGGTATAAATCTAGCTTCTAGCTTCCCAGTTACGAAATCCGTTTTCTTAATTTAGAAACCTATTTCTTAATTATAAGATCCGTTTTTTTATTTATTGAATTTACTACAAACTCTAAATCTAGAATGCTTTTTTCTATTACCCTTCCTACCTTTTATATAGACTTAAATAATCTTACCTCCTTAGTATCTTGTGTCCCTATTATCTTATATCCCTATCCAAAACTATATTCTTTTTTTAGACCATTACATCCTCTCTAGCCGCTACTACCTCCGCGAGCACTATTTACTTCCGTTACACTACAGTATGGAATGATTCGATATCGCTCTAATATGCTTACTAGTTAAATAGCCTGTTTCTAGCCTATATACTAACTATACTATATTAAGTAGTATAGATTTTAGTTGGAGCTGCTAGACAGCTTACCTTTAATCTAAACTCTATTAGTATTTTAGTCGGGACAGTACTTTAATTTAATTTTCTTAGTCTTAATTACACTTTAACGTAAAGCTAATTTAAAAACCCTTGCTAGAAGAACGGCTCCCTTAATACAGGATTTAATTAATTTAATCCTATAAACATAAGCGGTAAGTTTATTATAGATTTTAAGGTAGATACTAATAAACCTTAATGGTTTTACTGCGCACAAACGTTTCGTAAGTCTCATTGCTATACTAGTATGGTTTTCAGCGTAAACCCTAAAGGTAAGGTAGACTAGTTTATAGAAAATACTTAAAACTCTACTATTAAAGCAGCCCTAGTTCTGCTTCCTACTACTAATGCCTATCCTTTCCCTTCTAAGAGCTCTGAGGTTCTATTATTTCCTATAGTTACTAACCCTGTGGTTCTCCTAAGCGTAGGTAAGGTTACGTTAACTAGTAGTTCTCTAAGCTTATCCTTAACCTCGCCGGAAATTTCTAATAGGGCTAGAGATTTATTACTTGGATTAAGCCACTGTTTAGGAGGTGTTCTTATAGCGTTGGTCTTGTGATTTATAGACTTTTGTAGTTATTTAGTAACTTTAGGTAGAGAATAATAAATATAGAGATAGTTTATAGATAATCTAAATATATAGAGTACTATATAAACTATCTACTTTTTGAAGTCTTAAAAGAAGAATGCTAAGATTTAGAAAGATTAATGCGCTCGCTTATAGAAAACCACTTTTCCATTTTTAGAATCCTGTTCCTGGAACCTAAATCCTAGTTCTCGTTTCCCGGATCTTAACCTTTAGATATATCCCTTTTTAATTATACCTAAAGTCGAAAGACCTTACTATAATAGGAACTAGGAGATGCCTTATAATAGCTTCTAGGCTTATTACGACCCCATTCCTTTAAGTCTGCTTATTAAATAGCGCCTAGCTATTTTATATCTTTTGTATAAATAAGGAGCCCAGTACTATATTACTTTAAGAGCCTTATGGAGATATCTAGGAGAGCCGCTTTTAAGTACTATATAAACGGTTAGTGTACCTTATATTTAGATAATAAAATCTAATTAAAGGCTTAAATTTTATATATAATATTCCATTACATCCATTTCGACCATTTCGACTATTTTGCCTATTCCGCCCATTCCGCCCGTTTTCCCCAAGCTCTCCTTATAAAGTTTCAAGTTTAGTTTAATAGAAATATTAAACTAAATAGGCTAAGATTCTCCTTCCTTATCAGAAATGTTTCCATTATTAGATTTAAATAAGATTAGCCTTAGTTGCGGCTTTAGCGGAGGAGAGTTTAGAGGCCGTACTTTGTTATACAGAGATAGTATCTGCCTCCTATAATTATCTTTAGTAGATTAAGACGGATTTATTAGTTTTCGTGGCCTATATAGTAGGCTTAAAGAAACTAGCGAAGGTTTCGGTTCTTATATAATGGTTATTAAAGCTAGCGGAGGATACGGTAGCGGGGGAGGCGGGTAGAGGTTTACTTAAATCTTATTCCTTCCCTCTACTAGTAATAAGTCCACCTTATACTAAGAGAAAATAGAAACTAGTTCTTCTGCTTTTTTCTATAGTACTTTCCCGGCGGTCATAACTTAAAGATTTTTATCCTAAGTAGTAGATTTTATAATCTTCCTAATAATACGTCTATTTAGCACCGTAAACGTAACATAATCTTTCTCTAAGTAATTTTAATAAAGTGGTTAGGGATAAGACATAATAGTAATGGCTTTAAGGCTAATAGTATTATATACGCTCAGTCGACCATATATATATTACACTATTATTACCAAAAAAAGTTATTGTTAAAGTCCAAATAGCAATTTAAAAACTGGGATTTAGAAATCCAGTTTTAGTTTTATAGTTTTGGAAAATAAGCTATTATATATATGCAAGTTTCGTATTCCGGGATCTATAAAACTAAATCCTAATTTAGATATATAGACAATAGGCCCGTATATTTAAGCTAGAGAATCCCTCTTAACTAAGAGCACAGCATAGTGTAAACATAATCGGAATTACACTCCTTCTCCTTCCTACCCTATCTTTAGGCGAAATTCTCCTTTCCTTTAAAAATTCTCTCCCATACCTAATAAATCCTATTACGTAGGTAAATGCAGGAAATAAACTGGATTTCCAGTACGTTTTAATATTAAAAACTCTTAGAGCTATGCTAATAGGGCTGTATAGATTATTTAATTCGCGAAACGCGTTATGTAAGGCAACCTTAAACTTTATAGATCCTACCTTTCTCCCTCTTACTATAATAGTAATACCTTATAACTGTTTTAGGGACTAAACCGCTAGCTTTAAGATCCCTTAAAGCGCGCTAAATAGCATAGCTGCTCTTTAATAGTATTACCCCTTATCCCCCTTATAAGGGCTATGCTTATCTAGCTAAGATAGTACGTTAGTTAACGCGCTATATTATATTCTCTGGTGAGCATTATAGGTAGCAGTGGCGATTATAATGCGTTTTAGGTGGATTAAGTAAGTGTTATAGTATGTATTACTTATTAAAATAGCACCAGCTTTCTTTATTCGTTTTTACAAGGTACTCCTAACGCGTTTAGTTTCGCAATATAAATAATGTCCTATTAAGATAAGTTGCAATTAGAGGGCGAATCTGTATAATTAGTTTCGGTAAATATATCTGTTGGATTAATAATAGTAATCGCAACGCACTTGGGCCAATATTAATTGACATAGGTTTACTTATACGTAATACTGCATTAACTATAAATAAACGTTATCTAACCCTAACTCTAATAGCCTTAAAAGCATAATAGATATATTTTAGTTCTTTATATAGAATAACCTTACTTAATATTACTATTATAAGCTTTAGAAGTAGAATATATCTAGATAATTATACAAATTATTAAGGATATCCCTATAGCTTTTAATCTTATCCCTTCCCTTATAACCTAATAGTATACGCCTTTATACCTATCGGATTTAATATATATATTCCTATACCTTTAGAGGTTCCGTCTTAGCTAAGCATACTTACTTTATCTCCGATTCTAGAATCTCTTTAAACTTTTATATCTTAGTCTGCAAAACACAATCCTCTTTACCTTCTACCGCCTTTATTAATACTAGCCACTCCGTCTACATTTTAAACTATCTTAAGTCTATTTTATCCGTTAAGGTATCTAAGTCAGGCTTATATCCGTACTTTATTCGCCTAAAGAGGTCTATTACTATACGCTTACTTTTTCTAGTAGATCTTTAAGGTGCAATAGGAGTTTTCTTGCGAGGTAGAATAGCTTTATGCTTGCGCTATATAGCCGACCTCTAGTTGTAAGGCGAAGCAGATTTACATTTATAAGCAATAATTTTATAGTTATTATTTGCGGGTTGATCTAATACTATAGTAGACGATATATCTTTATGCCTTGCTCTTAAAAGTTTAGGTTCTTCTTAAATGCTACTTCTCTCTAAAAAAGAGTAATTAGCGGGTTAAGATTCCGATTTTCTGTAAAGGAGATACTAGAATATACCTTTATCTAGAAATGCACCCTCGACTTTAGTAAGGAATTCGGCGTTATCTATAGCTTTATTATTAATTAAAGCGTTCTCATTAATTCCACTATATTGTCCTTTAAAATCAAGTACCTAGCCAGATTTATCAATTAAGTCCCCTTCGGTTCCAGTTATGCTATTAATCGCCGTAAACTGGGTGCCTACAATTATGCTTTACTCCAATACTACTATTATTTAGCTTAGGACTGGCCCTTCTAGGTTATTTAGAAATGCCGTACCTCTTACCTAGTTGCCAACTATGGAATTCTTAAATATTTCTACTGGGGTTAAGCCGAAAAAAGGATCTCCTAAGAGGGTAACGTTAATAAAGCCGTGGATAAGAGCTATTAAGAATAGGTATGCTGTCTTTTTAACGTCTTAGTATAGGATGGTTTCTTCGACTAAAGGGCCTAGGGGATGCCTATTTATGTTTAGAAAGCTAACCTTTGCGTAAGACCTAAGACGATACCCCGAAAGGCAGTACCGTGGCTCTACTTTATTTTCGTTTACCGCAACTACATAAATTTTAATTTTAGAAAGGTAGATGCTCTAATAGAGCTAATGGGTTATTAAAGTGCTACACTGCCTTAGTCTAAGAACCCTTGGTAACGCTAAGTCTTAAATATCCAGCTTATATGCTAGATTTATAGTTAATAGGCCCTTAATTTTAAAACAAAGTGAAATAACTGGAATGAGTAAGACTTAGGATACTGTACCGTAGTAGACAGCTTAAACCGCCGTAAGCCTACTTAGCCTTCTTACTTTTGATATTTTTAAGTTCTGCTATTAAAATTATCCGCTTATATACCTAAGACCCTAGCATAAAATACTAACCTACTTACTTAAATAAAATTACTACGCCCACCTAAGGTTCTGCTTAGTAGATAACCTCCAATTAGCGCCTACTACTTATGGATATCTAGGTAACCAAGGCAATTATAGTAAGGTTATTTATACTTTACCTCGCCGGTTTATGCAGTACCCCTAGGCGGTTTTACTTAGACGGCCTATTATATATTATAACGGTATTAATTGGACTATAGGGTGTGTAATAGGGGTATAGCAAAGCTCTATTCCTAGAATATACTTCGTGTCTATCTTATACTAACTTGCCCCTTTTTGGTATCTCTATTAGTGTAAAACGAAGTATAACTACTAGCACGCCTACTACCTACTCTATATACCTTTTGTCCTTACTTCTTTCTTTATATAGTTAATTTATTTAAACTAAAATACCCAAAAAAATTCGCCCTAAAAGGCAACTATATTTTACTAAAGATAGTAAGCCTTATTCTAAACCAAAATCCATTAAAGAGATCTCGCTTAAGGATTTTAAGAAGGTGTTTATGGCAAAGAAAAAGATTATTATCTTAAGCGGTGCTGGTATTTCAGTAGCTGCGAAAAGTAAGTCTTGTGTATTAGAAACCGTAGAGAGCCACTTTTCTAACTCTTAATGCTTATAGTTCCCAACTTTTATACGCTTTATAGGCACCAATCTAGACGTAGCCCGTTTAAGATTAGTAATTATAATAATAATAATTCTACCAAAAATATATATAGTGATGTTTGCATCACAAACGAGAAAGCCTCTTATGCCGTTCTTACTAACTCCCACTAACTTAAGTACGAGAATATCGTTTGTACCCTTCGAAACCTTATATTTTCTAGGCACCAGTCTAGAAATAGCCTATTTAATATTAATAATTACAATAATAATTATTTAACTTAAAATATGTATAGGGGCTTTTGTATTATAAATAAGCTAGCTTTTTATACTATGCCCACTAACTTCTACTAACTTACGAACGAAAATAATAAGTGTATCCTTCGACACTTTACGTAAAATGTTAACAGACTTTATAATAAATTCCAGTCATTATCTCCGGACTCTCCTTTAACTAAGAAGGGCCTATAGGCAAAGACAATAAAACTCCACGGTTAACTAGATAGGATAATCTACTATAAGTATAAATAGGGGTCGGAACTGTTAGCTTGCCCTAAGTATATTAGGAGAGATATAAACTAATAAGGCGAAGGAAAACGGTCTAGAGGTATTGGCGTGCTTCGGCCCAATGTACTTCTTAATAGAGAAATTGATAATTAGGACAAGGACGCGATTATAGCTATATTTTAAGATGCCGAACATTAAGTCCTAGATCTTATTCTAATTGTGGGCACTTAGTTAAAAAAACTAGGTGCATTTTAGCTAGCCACGCGCCTTTATAAGGCAGTGAAAACTAGAAATAGACGTAATCCCGTTATATGAATGAATAAAGAACCCCCATTACGTAGATTAGGGCCAAAATTTCATAGCCTAATCGACTACGCGATTTATGGGGACTGTTAGGAGATTGCTAGATATCTTTTAGATAAGGCTACCCCCCGTAACTTAATAACGATGCGAAATTAAAAGGCAGCTGGCACGAAGATAGATAGAAAGAAGACGATATTAGAGTTAGTAACAACAGTTTGCTTAGCATAAGGAAGTTAGCCGCAGCCTTTAATCTTTTTAGTAACTAGTCTTCTAATTTACTGGAAAGTTAAGTATATATAGTGTTGAAGTCTATATCGTTATCCTTTCTAAGCAGTAGCTAAACTACTGGCTTATATACCTTATCTATAAGCCCTACTAGCCGCGTGTTTAATAAATATATTTCTTTTATTTTATACTAGCCCTCCGCTGCCTACCACAATGGCGTTTTACTATATTTATCCTTAGATTTCGCGTCAACGCCGTCCTTAAGTAACTGTTTTACTACAGTCTTACATGCCTATTAAGCAGCCTATAAAAGTGGTGTCCGACTATTACTATCCTTAGAGTTAGAGTTAACGCCTTTCTATACAAGCAGCAGCTTTACTATCCCCTCTTATCTACTCTCTACAGCCTATAAGAGTGGGGTCCAACCTTTAATATCGGTAGAGTTTAGGCTGATGCCGTCCTTTATTAGCAGTAGCTTTACTATTGCTTTATACCCGCGTTCCGCAGCTGCTAATAGTAGTATTTAATTGCGGAAGCCCTTAGGGTTTAAGCTAACACTATCCTACGTAAGTAGTAGCTTTACTACCCCCTTATACCCGTTTGTCGCGGCCTATAACAGCAGTATATCTTTAAGAGCGTACTTAGGATCTAGATTAACGTTATCCCGCGTAAGTAGTAGCTCTACTACTACCTTACTTCTATATTCTGCAGCTAATAATAGTAGCATAGCCCTAAATTTATCCTCGAAGTTTAGATCGATGTCATCCCGTATAAAAAGTAGCTTTATTACTGCCTTATACCCGTTACTTACAGCTAGTAACAGTAGTGTCCGACCGAAATCGTCTGTCACTTAGATGTTAGCCCCTACTTCTAGTAGAATGTAAGACTCCGCTTCTTATCTATATTCCGCAGCCCGTAATAACGCTAAACTTTTAGAGCGCTGTAGTAATTCGTTTATTAATATAAGTAGTGGCATTTCTAGACGAAGAGAGACATGTATATTAGCTCCATAGTAGTAGAATCTAAATAAGTAATAGAAATACGGTAGTAGAAGGCTTACTGTCTAAGTAGCTGGCCGTGTGGTAGTATTAAAGTATATTTGAGGATATAAGGCCCGTAACTTAACCTAGTAAGTATAAGGTAGATTACCCTTTACCGTAAAAGGATTTAAAATATATTTATGGAAGAAGAGGTGGTGTAAGAGGTATTTATTCTATTAGGCTATTGTTACTTATTTTTACCAAGCATTGAATATAAAAGGATGTTTTGAAGTTGGGATTTAGGATTTAGGAAACCGAAAACGGAAATCTAGGGAACTAAGAAATGGGAAAGCGAATAGGATTTCTTTAGTAAGAGGGCGTGCACTGTTTATCCGACTAAGTACACGTAATATCGCATATATATAATACCACTCTTAAGCTATAGAAGGGCCTAATAGCAAAGAGATATAAATAAAGACCGCTTAAATGTTAATATCTAATCCATTAAAGAGAGCAGTATATTATAAACGCTATTAGGGAAGATAGAGATTACTAGTGTAAATTTATGAAGCTTAACGTTTAATAAATATCTAAATTTTGGGAGAGTATACTAGGATTTACTGAAAAGCAAGTCTAATTATATCCCTTAAAAACCATTACTAGTCCGCCCTAGTAGGTTCTCAGCCTGTCTTATTATATCCTTAAAAGCTTTAAGCTAAACGTCTTAGGCATTCCTTAGTATTTTAAGCTTCTTTACCGTTCCCTTCTTAACCTCCTTGCACTCTCTCCTTATGGCGTCCTTTAATATAGCAATTTGCTTTTCCGTTCCCTTTTTAACTTCGTTATACTAGTTCTACGCAGTATCCTTTAGTATAGTTACCTACTTCACCATCCCGTTCTTAATTTCGGCTACCTATTTCTCTAACGAAATTTAAACTAAATTAACTATTTGCTTTACCGCAGTCGTTATATAACTCCAAAGTAGGGGAGGTAAAAGTGGAGGTATAGTAAGGTTAGTTTAGCAGCTTTTTTTGCGCCCTTCTCCCTAATTCCAGGTAGTTAGTAAAGTTTTTAGCGTCTTAAGTGGTCTTAAATATATATATTATTCTTATCGGGCTCTTCTATAAAAACAATATTTTAAACATTTCTTTCGGCCTTTACGGATTAGAATGTACGTTATAGAAGTTATACTTACTTTCTTACCTCTTAGTGTCCTTTTTTTATATTTAATTCCTTCTCTTATTATATCACAAGTGGTATAACTAGGCTTCCCTCTATAGATATGTTAGAGGCTGGTATATAATAAATCGAACTAAGGCCTAAATTAGGAGTGTATACCGTCTTTAGTTATTCTAAATTCAATTCGCTAGTAACTTGCTATTATATAGGCATTATGGTTATTAGAGAGTTTTCTACTTTAAGTATTAGGGGTTAATATCTGTTAAGCCGGGTAAGAGGTTAAATGAGAAGTGTCTAGCGGTTAAGAGGTAGAAAGACGGCTATTTATACGCAGCAGAAGGCCAGCCTAATGGCTGGGTAAAGAAGTATATAAGGCGTAGGCTGCTAAATGTGGTATATAACTAGCCGACGCCACTTATTCTATGTTTATAATGACATTAATGCAGTGCCTAGGATTTAAGGCTTATATATACATATAACGGAAGCCACCACCTGCCTTATGGTATAAGAAGGCTAAGTTATACCAATTAGGATTTATAGGGATTCTATAGCCCTAGCTGTGTCTAAATAATATATATATAATTTTAAAGAGTAACTATTCTAGTGACTATTTATTCGTCATATTACGCTTTATCTTTTTTCTATATAGTTCTCCTAATCTTCCTATTATTTCTCCTACCTAATCCTATATTAATCCTTTTCCCTTTAAATCTTAAGCTCTTTATAAGTCTGAATTACTCCAACATTAGTATTTCCGCTTTCCGCCTAAACATAACTCTACCTTTTTACTTTTGTTAAGGTTATTATATTAATTAGAATATATATAACCTGTTCTGCCCAGAAGCGAAGCTAAAATAGTTTAAAAACTTTTTCAATTTTTACCAGTACGTAAGGAAATAAGAATGTTATCTTCCCAACTCTTCTATATCTTACCTTTCCTCTTAACCTAGTACGTAGAGTATTAAGCGGGGAAAAGGGAAAGGTTAGGTCTTTTAAGTTTGTGTCTACTATAACGGTGGTAAATAAGATACTTTAGGGTTACTAAGATATAACCTATACCTCTGGTATCTAGATATATATTATAAAGGTATATACTATCCCATTTCTACGGCAATTACGTTAAATATAACGCCTTTTACTCTTTAGTTATCTAGGAATTTGTCTTTAGCTTCTTGCTATAGCGAACTTTGCCGATAATAAGGCCCTCGCGTCGCGTTATAATACCGATATTTATAAGCACGCTTATTGATCTTAAACGTTTCCGAAATTTGATCCTATTTATACCTATAATTAACCATTGCTTTTAGTAACTAGGTTTTAATACCCCCCTATAATAGCTTACGGAAGCATCCTTAAAAGTCTTAATATAGTGGATATTAGGAAGGGTAGATAATACGGACGTAAGCAATGCTAGGGTATTAGACTACTGGATCTGTTGCTACTAATATTACTATAATAATTACTAACTATAGCGCTTAACTGGCTAGCAGAGGTGCTAACAATATATTGGCTAACACCATTAATGCTAGATTCGCTGCTAGTTATAACGCTGCGATTATTAAATACTGGTAATAGTGGGGGACTGTTACTGGTGATGCTAGATTAACTATTATTTATAACGCTGGATTGACTATTACTAGCGGCACTAGGTTCGCGGCTAGTTGTAATACTAGAATTGCTAAATACTAGTAACAGTAAAGAACTGCACTCCCTTAGACAATAATTCTAATATTTTATTACTGCTATACCTAGAAGCAACTTTGTATTCTTTTCCCACATATTTCCTTTTCTTTATTTATTACGTCGCATATCCCAAGTATTATTAAAACGCTGCTTTTTGCGCATTTAACTGTATAATGGGGTATTTATGGACAGTGTGGCCAACAGTCAGCGTCGCTGGCAGCGTCGCTGACAGCGAGCTGCTGATGTAAGCAGTCAGTCAGCGTACATAGTTGTAACAGTCAGTCAGCGTACATTTATGCAGCGCGCTGACAGCTCGCTGCATGGGTAGTAAGGAAGGATCAATTTGGTAGTGTTTAAAGCCTTTAGAGGTAATATCGAATGGATTTATATATAGATTAATCTATAAAGAA
>Ga0307515_10004454_pt1 | contig 29007 bp, 29 predicted proteins | sample 17_EM_MG_FD_194513 | JGI IMG/M metagenome (GOLD analysis project Ga0307515, IMG submission 194513) | Populus trichocarpa ectomycorrhiza microbial communities from riparian zone in the Pacific Northwest, United States - 17_EM | ecosystem: Host-associated > Plants > Roots > Unclassified | place... | reverse complement strand
GCTCCTACTTATAGTCTTTTAGCTCTTATTTATAAATATCCTATAGGCGCTTTTTGGCTGCTATTATGGCTGCAGCGGAGGGCGTAGGGGCTATAGTCACGGAGGGGTAACATATCTGCGAGCCTTTGCTATCAGGAACGCGAGAATAAGAGCGTGTGCTATATATGGGGGCATCTTTAAAAGGGTCTGTTATATAGAGTAGATAAAGAGAAGTAACGGTAATAGCCTAAATTTAAGGCTTTAAGGGAGGAGACTTAATGGTTAAATAAGATTAGGATAAATAAATTAACAGCAGCTTTAATTAACGAGAACTAGCATATTTGAATTCAATTAGATAATGTTATTGCTACTTAAAGTTTTTAATGAAGAGACTTTAAACCGTGCGCTGTGGGTCACGTGACTCCCTATAGACCCTATCATTTTATCTCGATTCTCGGCAGCCTAACACTCCAACAGCACACTCCAACAGCACCCAGAGAGGACCTTGCTGTCGCTGAGCAATGACGATGTCTAGCGACGTCCTGCCCAAACCCTCTCGGATTAACATCTTATTCGAGTAAAAAACGCATTCCCCCGTCAAGCAAAGTTCGTACGACTCTCTTGTTGCCGACCTTTGCAGTGTCGTCACATTCAATTGTGTAAATTGACATCAGCTCCGGCATCGAGAAAAGGCTTGATGAGAGAATCTTTGAGACATAGCAGTAATAACGCAGACTCGTACAATGGTGTCGTTCGCCGCAACCCTGGCCCGAAGTTGTCAGGGTGTAGCCCGTGAGGGAAGAGCTGATTGACGTCGGCAATTCTATCGAGATATTCAGCTATTTCTGCTTCTTTCGAGTTTGTTTGAATCGAGCCTACTAGCCCGTATAATAGCGTCGCTTCGTCCCTCTTAGCAGAGGAACTTTTGGTTGGGGGGGCGGTTTCACTTCCGTCAAGATGGAAGACCGCAATTTCTGACACAGGCTCTCGAGATCTCAAACTAGCGGATATTAAGTACCTTTACCGGAATTTCGGGAAAGAATAACGCTTTTTACGTTTGCAAAAGAACTTGACCCAGCTCCTACGTAGAAGTGCCTGGAGTTGATCTGCTGAAGTCTCACTATATTGCGGTGTAGCTTTATTAGAATCAGGCTCCAGTCAGCAGTGCTGATCGTGTGAAGATCTGTGCGTCGAACAGCTCTACATTTCAATTTATATTCATTTTAAAGCGTTAAAAATAACTTTTGTCCTTCTTAGCCTCCTCCACCACCAACATCTCAAGTCTTTATAAGACGCGACCCGAAAGCAAGTTAGGAAACCCAGAGCACCATTAAACTACAAGATTTTCGAGGCAACACTTTCCAAATATTGGCCTTAACCTTAAACAAGCCGCCCGCATCAGTTGTCAACGACATTGCCAATCTCCACACATCCACTGCTTGCGGTCGTAACTCTGGTTCTCGACCCAGCATCGCCTTAATCATAGTAAGAATACTCATACCCCACGGACATAATTCAACCATCCTTTGACCTACCAACAGCTCGTTAATCAAGGTTCGCACCTTTTCTAGGTTGGCTTGGTAAGAACGGTTGCCAGCAGTGTTGCGGCATGTACAAAAAACCTCCAAGGAAGACGTGAGAGGTAATACAGCATATACCCCCCAGGTAACACCCGTACTACATTAACGGGAGGTAAAATACCGTTAGGTCGCTACTCTAAGACTCCTATAAGAGAGTGTCCTGATTGCCTATCTTACCCTATCTACTATTTATACTATGCTTCCACTTAATTACAGATTACCGTAAGATTGCCATAAGGTCTTATATGCCTGCCCTTGCTCCTATTTAAATGCCCTATATATGTATATATATACGCCTGCGGTCCTTCTACTTATAGTATAATTTCCACCCCAAAGGAACAGCGGGGCGGGTTTGGGCTGTTATAGAACTAGATGTCTTGTCCTAGGGCCCCAACCTAGGTCCCCTATATATACCCCCAGCCAAAGATATAGAGGAAAACGAAATACTGTACGGGTAAGTCTAGGCTATTGGGTAGGGTAGGGAATAAGAGGCTTAGTATAGACTTCCCGGGGCGTATACGGTTCGTTTATTCAGTTGCCGTGCCGTGTATTGGTGTCGATCGCAAAAAATAGGCCAGGAAAGGAGGATTCGTGTGTAGATTAAACTACGAAGAAAAGAGACTATATATACATGTAATAGGTGGCGAAGGCTGACGTCGACAATGACGACGTTACGTCATTGCCACCTCGATCGACAATAGGTGTCGTATAGTGTAGTAATATATGCCGTACGAGAGGAAGGGGAGACGCTAGAGGTAGATGCCATATTTTGAATGATTAATTAGAATATACGTAAAGACGTAGTAGCTGTGTCGAGTTCTCGTTAGGGCTCACCCTCCTGGCAAAAATTTTTTACGATACCACCATATCACCGCGCCCGCGCTGCGCTGCCGTACACGTCTCTGCGTTTGCTCTGGCAGTCTATTGGCACGATCCTAATGGAACGCCGATAGCTGTTTGCCAGGTTCCCGGGCTCCACCGCGTGGAGGTGCAGAGGCCGATTTTCATGGAGCCCTTTAAGTAATTATGTCTTTATAAATATATACTATAGCCCTATACCTAGAGTATTAAGAGGCGGGGTACATTGTCGTAAAAGTCAAGTTAGATTTTAAACGGAATCTTCGTAGATTTGGACTAAATCCGACCGACTACCTATGTCTAACTTCTCGTAAAACAGAGCTACGATATCGCTATAACGTAGAGGCGATGGAGAAAACATGGAACTTTTAGCTCGCAGTATTTTAGACGTTAGAGAAGTATATAAGGTATAGCAGTAAGGTAAAATTGCGATAAAAATTGCGACAAAAATTGCGACAAACTAGACGAAAACCGATCGACGAGTTTTAGATAAAATGCGACCGACTGCCCATATCTAATATTTTATATAATATAGCCACGACGTCGTTATTTAATGCATTAGATAGGGAAGCTAAAGAGCTCCCACTTCGTAGTATTTTTATAATAACTGGATGTTATAAAAGGGTCGAGATACGGCAGTGAAAAAGGTCATTTTTGGTGTATTTTGACGCTCCGATCTGGGGATAAAAAAGTCGCTATATACACCGAACACCCGCCTCTGGGTTGGATTGGAGCTCCAGATTTACTCCGATCTGGAGCCTCAAGATCGCTTCTGAGCCCGGAACCGAACACTCCCTAAGTTTAAAAAAGATTATGAAGATATTTCCACCCTTAATAGCCAAACTTTTCCTTAGACCCCTGAACGTCTATAAAGGGTTTAAACTTGTCCCAGTTACATTAGAGAAGTTTCCTTTATTAAACTTTATTTGTATACGATCCGATCACACGTTGTAGATTCCTCTCACTCATCCACTCGCGCTAAGTCTCTTCGCTTTACGCCGGTCCTGCAAGCTTCTAGAAGCTCTTTCTCACTATAGAGTGTCAGCGTCATGTCTTCCAGTTCCTGCAGATCATATGGCTTCTCCGCGAATACATCACGCGCGGATCCCACGTATTCCACCACCTCAACCTTCTCGACCGCCCTGAACGGCTGAGTGATGCGCGCCACGAAGCCGACCAACGTTTCCTTTCTCGCAGGGTCCATCCTATGATTCAAATGCCAAGGCGAGCTCGCCAACCTGATATGCAGACGGAAGTATACGCTTTGGAGCGCCGGCAACCGGGCCGCTAATATGCTTAGGGCCGCCGCGACATGATTCACCGCCGAGTTTTCAGCCTCGGTAATCCCGGGTTCGTCAATCTCGAGCCTGCAGTGCAGCTGGATGTGCTTGATATATTTCCTCTCGAGCACGTCGAGCCAGTCGAGGAAGTAGTTTGGAGGGCAGAGGGTGCCTAGCGGCTTTGGACCAAAGTTTATCAAAACCGCGAAGTTGATGATAAAGTATTCCCCTAGATAACCGTGTGCTTCCTCGTAGAGCTTGCCGCCTGGGCGGAGGATCGGAGGATAGTCAGGCAGCGGGACAGTGACCACGGTGAGGGGGAGGCCTGGGGGAATCCAGCCCGTCTGCTCCCCCAGTTGGTCGAGAAGCTCATAGTAAATGAAATTCAGGCGGTTCTCGAGAGGAAGGTTGAATGAGGGAACTTGTGACGGCTGCGCCTGCCCCGTAGGGTTCATTTCAAACGGTGTCGATGTAAGCGATATACATATGAAAGATCCAACTTCCGATGCAGGTCTAAAACTTCAAAACTAGACTTCCAAGTAAAGGGGGTAAGCTCGAGACTCGCGAGTAACCGCGGGTAACCGCGGGTAATCGCAAGTAATTCCATCTTCTTATAGCAGCCAGTCTGCTCAACGCAAACTCACGAAAAAGTCGGAACTACCACAAGAGGAAGTCAAAATGGTTCCAACGTCATAATAACATTCAGCTATCTTTGCAAAACCTTGGTTTAAAAACGTTGGGCCGAAGAATAAATTTCCCCTAAATCTCTAGAGATTTATGACTTAAGATCTAGTGTGGTAATGGACCGAAGAGGAAATCTGTTGTTGTACTTTTGACTAGACTGCCAGGCTGTTCTGCCAGGGGTTCAGACACCATGTCACAACGAATAACCAACCAGGAAGGATCGGAGCAGCGGGATGGCAGCCGGTGAAGACTTGGCAAGCCATGCAGGTCTACCCGCTTACCATTCCGCATTATCTCCGTCATTATTTAGGAATCGACCCACTTTGCAGTTACCAAGGCATGTGATCGACTGCGTAATCAAGAGAGAAGAAAGAAGAAAAGAAAGGATTATGGATTATTCCGACGTTTAAGCTTGGTCGATTCGCTAATTCGGATTTCATCGCCGATGCTCTTCGCGCTGTCCATCATGCTTCTGCAGAGATGAGGTTCCTGTGCAACATCGAAACATTTGAGGCAAGAAATTGCATGCTTGCAATTTGCCAGTGCACGGATCACCAGATGGGAAGGGATAATCCTTGGTTACTAAATATAGTCAGTTATCCCTTCGACTGGTAAAATTCGTCCACGGTTATCGATAAGATCTAGCCAATACAATTAATTAGATTAAAGCTCCGTGATTAAATTTACATAGTTATAGAAGCTATTGATTTTAATATATATATATTTAATCTTTAAAGTTAAGTCACTTAATATAAAAAGACTAATATTTTATCTATAAAATATATAGTGAATAAATCAGCTATATAAAGTCCTTGTGGCTTTATAAAGTCTTTTAATTATAACTATTTTAACTTTTAAATCAGTAAAATCAAATATTGAGTTAATAAAGTTTATATTATTAGAAGTATAATTAAAAGATATAGTTAATTGATGTATATTAGTTGAATTTATAAAGTAATACGCGTACTTTTGATTCTAGTATTTTGGTGTTCTACACACGGTCTAACTTTCATAGGACATCACCAGGGGAATGGATATGGGTTGAAATGTCAATACAGCCTATTCCCTGGTTCAGACAGCCACTAGCTTTCGAATGCCTATTCTAGTATACTGCAGGAAAGACCCCAATGCCCACCATCAGAAATCTGCACGCTACCGCTAATATACGCACCACCTTTCCCAACCAAAAACAAAATGATTCCAGCAATGTCTTGTGCGCTGCCCTTTCGCCCGGCAGGCATCTCATCTAGCCCGTACTCATCCTTCACACCCGTGGTCATCGCCGAGTGAAATACCGTGCTCAAATTTAGGCCTCCAATCCCCAGAACCAGGAAGAAAGACGACCAAGAAAAAGTTGAACTCACGTCCCGGCGCAATCACATTACTCCTAACCCCCCACTCCGCCAACATGGTCGCCAGCATCTTCCCTAGATGCGCCGCCGCCGCCTTACTGCCATTATACGCCAACCCGGCCGTCGCCCTGCGCATATAGCTGCCGACGCTCGCGACGGTGATGATCTGCGCCAAGCGCTCATCGTCCGCGTCGACGGCCTCAACGCCGCCGCTGCCGCGCGTGGCAATGCGCGGCCACCCTGCCGCCCTCCCACCCGCGGCGGCGGTTCGCGGCGTCCAGCAGCGGCAGGAAGGCGGCGGAGACGCCAACGACGGACGACGCGTTCGTGGCCATCGTGGCCGCCCACCCGTCCTAGTCCTTCAGCAGCACGCCCTGCAGCTCGGTGACGGTCTGCGCGTCGTTGAAGTCAGCGTGCACGGGCCCGATCATGCCCGCGTTGTTAATCAACGCGTCGAATCCTTTCTCGCGCTCGATCTGCGCGGCCGCGGCGGAGATGGAGGATGGGGAGGTCACATCGCATTCGATTGGGACGAGGACGCGGAAGCCTGAGCCTGGTGCGTCGGAGGAGGAGGGGCCGGTGCTGGGGGGGTGGGGGGACGTCTCGAGGGTCTGGATGCCTTCGGCGAGGATGGAGCTGCGGCGGCCCAGGAGATAGATACTGTGGGCACCTGTCTGCCTGAGCGCGGCGGCCATGGCGAGGCCAATCCCTGGGGTGGTGCTGTCAGTCTTCCATTGCGGAACGTAGAGGGGACAGAGGATGGGAGTGAGGTGCTGGGGTGCTGGGGTAATTCTGGGACGGGGTCACACCACCGCCTCCGCCTGTAATGACCACGACCAGGCCTTTGGCGGAGAAGAGACTCGCGGGGTCAATTGGCGCTTGCACATCCAGATTTTGGTTTGTAGTGTTGGTGGGCAACTAATAATTATTTTCTCTGGGGCAGAATGAAAAATGTGTGGTTACTTTCAGGCGTCCTCTGCGTTATCGGCGTTTGAACTCCCGAACCGTGTATTAAATTCGGGCCAATCGCCCTTTTGCTAGCTAGTCTTGCTAGACTTGGAATTGCACATTCATTGTCTCATAGATTGTTGTTCTGTTTATGTCTGTTAGTATATGGTCAATAATCGCAGTATTACTAGAAAATATGAATCAGAGCCAGAACGATTGTCCAACAAGCGTTCAATTCCTACCGAGAGAACCTACATAGAGACGGTGCTTCTATGCTCGTTATCTTTCATTGATCCTGCAAGATTCCTGTACGGCAACCGTGCTTAACTCCAGAGAAGTGCAGAAATAGGGGGAAATATGCCCTGACAAAGACAGAAAGGGAGAAAAGGATAAACACAAAGGAACTGAGTATACCGCTCATGATACCTCACGCTTAATTCCGCTGGATTTGTTGAATGCTCAACTGTCAATTCATCGCTCGTTTCTCATTTCTCATCAATTACTATGTCAATCAAATAGAGCTAACGCCTCCGATAATCTTTAGACCTTGGGAGTCTGCAGAGTAAGCTAGAACGTATCGGCTGGGGTGCCACTGGAGATATGGCACTGGGTGTGTTGTTTCGACCTGATAGACGTATTCACCGGTCTCTGTATGCGCAATCGACAGACCTGTCCCCTCGTCTGACCCACCAACAACGTAACTACCGTCAAAGGAGAAATCGACGCTACGAACTGGACCGGTCATCTCCATCAGAGTGCGAACGCAAATCCAATCGTGTGTATCCCATAACGAAACTAGGGCGTCCCCACCGCCGATTGCAAGGTGGGACCCACTCGGTGACATGGATAGTGTATAGCAAGACGAGGTATGTGCGTTAAGAGTGTGAAGGAGATCAAACGAGGGGTAACTCAGGATCTTTACACAACCTTCTCCTGTGGTGACGAAAAGATGCTTGCCGGCCCAACCAAAAATAGTTTGGTTGGTCTGAACATTTTGCCGGTGAGTGGATATCGGTGAGAGGGTGTCTCGCGAGATTGGAATTAACGTGTCATCCTATACTCAGTCAAAACAGGTCAGCCAGGTGAAACTGGGAGCTAAGGTACATCCATGTAACTTCATATATTTACTCGTGAAGTAGAAATAGAGGAGAAGTAGTTCATACTTTTTTGCCCACGATGATTTCCTTCCCATCCGGCTTCCAAGCTAGGGTAAATGCTTCTCCACCGACCTTCACCTCTCCAATACTAGCCTTCGTACGGACATCCCAAAATCGCACAGTCCCATCTGTTCCACAGCTAGCAAGCTCGGATTCGCTGACAGGGCTGAATGCGACACGTTCTACTCCACCCTGGTGACCACGTAGTTCGGTGGAGTTCTTCACATTAGTCTTCTCCGGATTCCAAATCCGCAACGTCCGGTCAGCAGCGCCGGTAGCAATCAGAGTGCCCGTGGAGTTCCAGCACAGGGTTTTGACATTGTGGGCGGCCGAGCTGCGTGGACTGTCGGTGTACGTAGAAGTTTTGAGCTTCGAGAAGGTTGACGCGAACGCAGATTTGGGCAAGGAGCGCGCGCGTGTTGGCGGCGCCATTTCAAGGTGACTGAAAGGATTGTGCAAATAGTCTAAGTCAAGAGCATTGGATCTAGTAGTCAAAGAAGCTCAAGGTTAGGAGTGGAAGTGTGCGACGAGTCTGAACAAAGATGGAAGTCTTTAGATGTCACAAGAATCAGTCGGCAAGTTCCACTAGCAGATGAATGCAGGGCACCCATGTGGGGTGATCGCAACATTTACGAGTTGTTCACCCATCACATCTGCAAGATACTTCGCGTTCCATTCTTTGGCGGCAGCCCAGCTACTGGCACCTTTGCGGATAACGAACGGAAGATTTCTTTCTCTCAGCTTATCGCTTAACTCCTCTCCAAACCTTACTACTACCGTAACACTAGCACCCATCCTAATTCCAATCGCCCCCATACACGTGTAACATGCACTCTAATAGCAGTTGTATGCGCCCACCATGAACCGCCTTACCCGTTTCTTCCGCTCTGGCCTTCCTAACTTCCTTTACACTTATACAACTCTCCCCTCCGGCCAACGCCACCGCACTTATTTCGGCCTTATAGTACTCTACGCCAATACCGCGCTTCTAGTACACGTCTTCCTAACCTATATGTACACTATTAAGCCCACCTATGGCATTAGTATGGTGCCGACCATTAACCCGGTTGGGAATTGGATCCTTATTTCGAAACGGCATAGACGAGGGCGGCGCATTAGCGTAGGCGACCTGGTTTGCTTTAAGCATCCTCTACTGGAAGGCGAGGGTGCAGTAAAGAGGGTGGTGGGCATGCCAGGTGATTTTGTGCTGTCTGGAACGCCAGGGGTAGGGGATAAGAGGATGGTGCAGGTGGGTAATAATCTTCCAAACATTATAAGCCGGTTAAAGTGCTATTAATTTACAGAACCGTATCTTAATATAGCTAATAAATGTGGAATTATAGGTTCCGGAAGGCCACTGCTGGGTTACGGGAGACAATCAGATGCATTCGAGGGATTCGCGTTATTTTGGCCCTTTGCCACTAGCTCTAATTAGGGGCAAGGTCATTGCGCATGTACTACCTTTATTGAAAATGGGATGGATAAATAATGGACTACAGGAGCCGTGGGATCCGGATTCTGAGGACTTTTCGGAGGAGTAGAGTTGGATGGTTGTTTTATGAGAATACTACTGACACAGGAAAAACAGGCCCTTTACTCGTACTCTTTCAGATAGTTGATGTAAGATCCAAAGGCGCCGTTCACCAAAGGTTTTTATTCCTTTGTAGAAATTAAGAAATACCTTCACGTATTTCCCACCCCCCTTTCGTAAACAACATATGAATTACTTACACGTTTCATTTCACTCTTACTCTGATTTCTATAAATTTAATCCGCAGAGATATTTTAATCATTAAAATGCCAAACTCTTTAAAAAGAACATGACCTGCGCAGATGAGCATCTTTTAAGCCTGCACAATATAAATAAAGTGGCTACGTTTCTTTGGATTTATTTTATCAGAGTTAAGTAACAATTTATTTCCCATACGTTTTTTGAATTCCACTTACTTTTGCAGCTCAATTTTTCTCTTCCTCGCCTCGTACTCTTCTGGTACTCAGCTCCGTCAACTGTCTCCCCATCACGCTTCAAGCATAACGTGAAATATGCAGAAGAGTATGCCATCGCTAACGCCTACTGACGCACCCTCATTTAACGTGTTACGCGCAACCGTTTAATTTAATCCTCACTCGCCGAGTCGGAATCGGAATCGGAATCGGAATCAGTACATACGTACTGGTGGAACAGACCATGCCCCGATTACATCCCTCTTCGCGAGCTCATCATCAAATTTGCCAGATAGGCCACTATCGGTCGTGAAGTCTTCGGCCAGGTCCATCCACTCCTGACCCTCCTGCTCCATCTGCTACGCAGTCGGCTCGGCGTCACCACCTTTCTCAGCAATGCTCTTCGCGCCATCGCTGGCAGTCTGGTTCTGGCTTGCGCGATCACCCTTAATTATGGCGTTATAGACCCCAACCAGGGTCAACCAACCCGTTCTGTCCTGCCCCAGCTCCATTCGTTGCTTCTCCAGCTCCGCCCGTTCTTGCTCCAGTCCCTCCTTAGTATACGTATCAAACAAAGCGTCGCTGTCGTCGTTCTTACTGCCACTATCAGTGTCGCTCTCGGAATCCTGCTTCACTAGCTCTGCAGTCGGCTTGGCGTCCGCATCTTTCTTGGCAATGCTCTTCGCGCCATCACCCGCAGTCTAGTTCCGGCTCTCGCGCTCGCCCTTCCGGATCGCCTGGAAGACCGCAACATCCGTCTCCCAATTCTTCTCCTCCTGCTCCAGCTCCCTCGCCCACTACTGCAGCCTCCCCACGGTAAGCAGCTTAGACTCCAAGTCAGAGTCGGAATCAGTTTCGGGATCCTCGGGATCCTCGGCCACAACCGGCGCAGTCTCGTTCCTCGCGCGGGTAGGTTACGCTGACGCGGTACTCTGTACAGCGCTCTGCTCGAACTCGGTGGGCTGGTTCGCGACTGGCGCGATCTAGGATGCGGGAAGATTGCGGCCCCGGATGCCGGCGGGGATGTCGGAACCTGTCCCTGTTACGCACTCGAGGCCAGGGCTTTCCAAACCCTTTACGGGCGCCGCACGCTTAAGTAGTGCGTGCCCGACTGAGGCCGTGGGGCGGGGTTTTGGGTGACCGGGTGCTGAGTAGCGGGATGCTGAGCAGCGGGACGTTGAACAGTGGATTGTCGAGCAGTGGGGTATTGAGTAGCGGAGTGTCGAGTTGGAACGTGCAAATTTCTGATAACAGATAGATCCAGGGGCTGCGCGGCGACCAAGTTCATATTGACCCCGTCCTTGAGATCGTAAAGCGCCAGGGGCTCGCGGGCTTCGGGCCCTTGGACTTCGTGTTCGTGGACTTCGTGCTCTTGGACTTCGTGCTGGTAGGCTTCGCGCTGGTCGTCTTCGCGCTTGTATGGCTCACGCTCGTGGGCTTCGCGGTCGCGAACATCGCGCACTTGTCCAGCGCGACTGACCCCGCAGAATTCAAGTTGTTCTCAGGAAAACCCAACGACACCCCAGGAAGCAGCACAAATCCTCAGGAAAGATGCCCTGGCGCTTCCCCAGCTCCCCGGCTGCCCAGCAGCGTCCGAGTCCTGGTGGGAGGCCTTGTCCTCAGCCTTGTCCTCAGTCTTGTCCTCGGTCTTGTTCTCAGCCTTAGCCTCGGCCTTGGCCTGAGCATACGCAGCACCGGCAAGAGGCAGACTGACAATACGCAAGAAAGGGCTCAGGGTAATTGCCGCAATTTCCCCGCCTTCAACACGGCAAATGACGGCAGCTTCCCTATCCTTTTCGCTGCCCAAGCGCTTTACCAGCGTCGTCGGCACCGGCTCCGCCGGCACGATGTCGGAGCCGCTGAGGATGTACGCGGTCGGGAGCGCGTCCATGTATGTCGAGATGGAGGCGGCGGTCGCGACCGCCGGCAGCGATGTCAGATTGAACGCCACCTGCGTTCTGTGGTAGCTCCCGTGGAAGCGTCCGCCCAGGATGGCGACACTGCCGTTCCCGAGCTGCTTCAGGGGACGGGTGACGGTCATGAGCGTGTAGAGGGGCGCGGCAGCGCGGCTCTCGAGCTCGGCGGCGGCCGTGGTGGCGACGTATTCGGTGCTGTAAGTTAAGGTCGTCGTGCTGCGCAGTGGTCCCAATGATGTATTCATAAGCTTTTTGGTAAATATTCACTCATAAGAAATGCCAAGACTTTGTATTACAAGGGTTTTTTTTATCTATTCCCCAGTGCCTTAAAAGAACTACTATTGGGGTTTATAAGAGACACCTATAGGCGTGGTTGTGTTATTATACTTTTTTATTGCGTCTTAGCATATCGCTAAGTATTCATAAGCTAACAATATTATCATTGGGACCACCGTGCTGCGCTGCACTTCGGTCGCCATGGTGGTTCTGGTAACAATGTTGAGCGCAGCGGCGGAGGTCACGGAAGCCATGCCGTTAAGGGCGGCCAGGTAGGTGATGGAGGTCTTCATTGTTTGGTGTTAGTAGGTCTATTTGCTGGTGGTGAGCATGAGTGTGAAGAAGTAAAGGTTTTCGATGGAGGGAAAGGAATGAAGGTTTTGGGGAATTCATGTATGCTTGTATGTGAGAATTTTATCCAGGGTTTGCGATGAGAGCTGCGTTGGATGCGCTCTGAGAATATCGAGTGCGCCTCATTTTTTCCAGAGTCAAATCCGCGACTGAGCGCGATTTCTTGGTAGACTTGAGTACTAGGAAACACTAAGTGTAAAGTTGATATGTTATATTCATTATAGTTGGTGTTCAAGGAAGTATCAGAGCACTCAAAGAGAAAGAGCGGAAACATAAAGTTTTTACCGCCATTCAGCATTCTGCAGTGGGAACTATAAATGCCCCGTTTTATGTTTCATTTCCGATAAACTTCAGAGACTCATCTCGACTCTGAAGCATTGACCGCCATCAGGGCGGATCTAATAATACCAGAGTGTAACGCCGGTAAATGCCAGGTCAGCATGGCTAACTCATGCTCCTCATATGACAGTATTCTTTCAAGCCTTCCAGAACATCGAATCCCTAGCCACTTCCATCATCCCAGCTCACCCAGCTCACCTCAGAGCTTCTGCAGCACTCCCCTCACACTTCCCTCAAGCACCACACTACCCCTAATCGGGATCTCCCCAATCCCCGTCGTCTCGCCGCTCCCATCCTTCAACCAGCGCTGCAATAAATCATTGCTCTCCTTTGGCTTAATATCCTTGCTCGCCGTGCCAACCGTAACATGCGCAACCGGATTCACTGACTCAAACGGCAAATCCGCACCCGCGCTACCATCCAGTCTTGCCACAATGCACATGACGTGGTTGTCCCAGACTAGGCGCTCGAGCTGCACATTGCATTTCCCAAGCTCGGGCTCACAATCCCCCTTGGGCCCTTGCTTCTCTATCATGGCGGCATAAAGCTTGCTAAGCTTGTCCCAGGCCTCTGGATGCTGGGCAATGGAGGCGCGATGGATCAGCGTAACGTGAAACTCCGGCTGGATGCGGCGCGTTTGCTGGAGCTGCCGGTAGAAGCGCGCGGTCATGGCGTCTTGGTCCTTGAAGATGGTTTCTAGGATGCCGTTGACGCGAGGGGTGGGGATGCGGACGGAGAAGTATTCGAGTTTAGGCCTTTTTGGCTTTGCGTTGCCACCCGATTGGGAATTGGAGGCGCCCGCTCGAGGTTGCTGCTGGTTTTGGCGCTGCTGGCTTTGCTGAGTGGTTTTGGCCCATTTCCCGCCGCCACGGCCTAGGTCCATCTTGATGGTTGGCGCGTATTCATTCATTGCAGCTTCAACCGCCGCGTCCATGTCGTCTCCGGTTGGCATGTCTTTGAAGAGTTTTGGGTAGTCTTGGTGCAGCTTCTCGACGATGACCTCCAAATTCTCTCGCGACGAGGCAGTGACGTCGAGGTCGATGACCAGATCGAAATTGTCGTCAGGCGCTTCACTAGTATCGACAGGCTGAAAGCGATGCATGAAACCTTCCATGATCTCAATGATCTCATCCCGCCCTTTTGAGCCAGCTTGGATAGTCTGATGATTGTCACCACGAGCAAGAACGCGTTCGCGGGTTGCTCGACGGATTGTGTCGTACTCAGCGCGATCGTGAACATAATGGAGTGCTACGAAACGCACTCCGGGAATAGATCTTGTGACATCGTCCATGATTTGCTGCCTCTCTCGTTTTTGGTGATTATTCCTATCAGCAATTACAACTGGATGGGGAGTCATCAGGGCACAAATTGCTTCGGCAAACTTCTGCGGGCGTCGCTGGCGGGATTCGATATTGTCGTTCTGAAAGTGACCCCATCCAAATAATTTGACTAGTGCGAGTGCTACTGTTGTCTTACCGCACCCAATGGTAGCCACCGGAACAAGAACGACGTTGTTGATCACATCTTTGGATTCCAATTCGCCGTTTTCCATCTCTTGACGAATGATGTCAGAACCTTTCAGACCTCGTTCTTGGAGGAAAGCATCTCGAAGGGCAATAATTCCATGATTCATATTATACTGCCTCGCGAGTCCAGGTTCCCGAGCAAATCGCCGTCGTGCATATGTGAGATACTCTTCGGTGATGGCCTTATGCTTCTTGAATTTGGGTGGTTTTCCTGCAATGATCGCTTTTGTGCACTCCCGCCACTGACGATACATCAAGTACGGTTCCTCGAACTTGAATTTGAAGAACCAATCGTGCCAGACACCATCAGGTCCATCTCTTGCTTGACACCGAATGACAAAGCCCTCCGTATCGCGACCAGCGTACGACCCGGTCTCGGCAACCTGCTCCAGGAATGTCCTCGCCTTCTTGATATCATCCTCCATGACATACATCGTCTTCTTGAATCCCCACTCCTCAGCAAACTTATCCACAAGGTGTCCAGGGTATGTTGTAAACTCAGGAAGGTTGAGGTTGATACCATGTAAATAGAGGCCAGCAGCCTCCAGATCGTATGCTAGGACGTGCTCCTCAAACGCATCATCGCACAGCTCGGCCACAGCCGTAGCGTTCATCTCCCTCAGTTTCCTAGCCAGCTCCTCCTTTGTCTTGCCCACACTCTTTAGATGCCTCTCGACCCAGCGCTCGCCTGCAATGGCATGACTGAGCTCCGCATCTCCCCTCACACCGGTAGAGTGTTTGCTGCAAACAAGTAATGTCCCATCATCTAAGCCCGCAATGAATATGATGCACCCATTCTCTTTCACACTCAACTCATACGGTCCCCGCGTATGCTCCTCCACATTTCTCCACTCCGTCTTCCTAACCTCGTCTATGTTGAAGAACTTATCGTAGCCTCGGACGGCAATCTCGTCCTTCCCTTCAAGAGTGGCGTAGGTAAACAGACCTCGGGAATAGGTTGGAAGGTTATCCTTCTTGTAATCCCAGTCCTGCATCCGCCATGAATCAACAGAGCGGCCGGTGGGGAGCACGAAGGTGGATTTCTTGACCGAGAAGCTGTGTGAGCCCTGACCTTTTCTTTGGTGGGCGGAGAGGGCTTGGACAAATTGCTTGACCACATGCGGGTCTTGGGCACTGCATGGAGCGTTTTCACAATGAGCCATGGTGGTCCAGGATCGTATGTAGGGTAGAGTGGCGTAGAGGGGATATTTTCGGAGGGAGGGGGTGCCTTGAAAACCGTAGTTAGAAGATGAGTAAGTGGGTTCTAGACTGGACGAAGGGAGGGAAAACAGTTCTTAAGCAAGCTCTCCATTCAGGCAACTGCGGAATGTACTGTGACTCTGATCCATGCCCCCAGCACCTGTGCCTTGCTGCTCAGCCTTTTGTGAGTCAAGGCAGCGCCAGCCTTACAAAAAGTTCTGTGCTCCTCGCTTCGCGCCATTTCAGCCCTACGCCATGTGGGGGATCGTCGGAGATAAATTGTACAGTCTCTTTGACGGGAAGTCATTGAAGCAAACAACAAGATCAGAGTTTTCCATTTTAACCCACTTCTAATCAATCACTTGAGGTATTTTCAAATATATTTCCCAGGTCAAAAGGAGTCACAATATCAGTAATCCTAAAACACTTTGGCCATTCAAGCATATACCACTACAAAGTCTTCAAAGCAATCGATGCTCAAGCCCCATTGCCATTGGCGTGTCCATCTCCAACCCCCATCTTCTTAACCCCGGCCAAAATATTCTCCACCTCATCCCTGTGCTTGCTAAAGTTATCCACAAGGTTATCCCTAATTACACTGGTTAGCGTTTACTCCATATCTCAAAGATCTCTGAGAATGGCAAACTACATACCACATCTTGGGCTCATGTTCATGCTTCTTCCCACTCGTCCATGCCCACTCAGTAATCGTAAACGGCCTGCTACTCTCAAACATAAACGCTACGGCGCCCTTGCTAATCCGCATCTCCGGCGGCGGCGCGGCGCTCGCAGCCTTGAACCCTTCATACGCAACGCCATGCGGCACCATCCCGCACTCGAAGCTGACGCCGCCGGGCTGGAACTCGTCGGAGCGGCCGGCATACTCGCCGTAGATGAGGCCCATGAGCTCGGACGCGACGTTGCGGTGGTAGTAGGGCGGGCGGTACGTGTGCGATGCAACGTCCCAGCGCGGGGAGAAGATCAGGAAGTCGGCGAGGGGCGCGGCGGGGTCGCGGGAGCGCGCGGTCAGAACGCAGAAGATGGACGGGTCGATGTGGTCGACGGAGATGGAGCCGACGTTGACGAATTTTGTGAGGTCATACTTGTAGGGGACCTAGATGGTGATGTCGGGTTAGCTGCTATAAGGCAGACAAATGTGATGGAAGGCCACTCACATAGTTCCCATGCCATGCTACAACATCGAAAGGGGAGTGGTTCTGAGTGCTCTTGAAGAACTTGCCGCCGAGCTTGTAAACAATTTCCCACGGTTCATGCTCAATTTCATACTTTGCAACGGGGTGAAGGAAATCTCTCGCATTCGCCAATCCATTCGCACCCAACGGGCCCAATTCTGGGAGTTCAAAGTTCGTCCCCCAAATTTCTATGTAGATGGATTAGTAATGTTCCATTCTAGAACGAGTATGTGATCGTATACCCAGGATATATCCACGAGAGGCGCCGTCCGGTAAATTAACCTTGAACCTCTGCCCTCGCTGGACAACGCAGATTTCACCAGGCTGTACAAATAGCATCCCAAACTCTGTTTGGATATCGAGAGCGCCTTGCTGAGGAACAATTAAGAAGTCACCATCCGAGTTCACAGTCGCACGCTTGGTCATGCTCTTATCAGCTAGGTACACATGCGTGGCAAGGCCTTCACGGAGTGTCGGGTCTCCGGAACCAGCAATGGTCTTGAGGCCAGAAATGAAGTCTACATTGCCATCGCGGGGAATACCAAAGGGGAGCCAAGCGAGTTGGGTAGGAGAGAGGTGGACCCGTGGATTAATGGGCAGGAAGTTACTTTCAGTGTCTTTGTTATCCGGTAGCTCGGTCTACAATCTGCAGTTAGAAACCCTACATTCTCGTTCACTTTGTGTTGTTGTTTGAGGTTGACTGACAAAGCCCTGGTGCGCCACAGCTGGTCTCGCTCTGTACAGCCATGCTTTCTTATTAAGATGCCTCGGGGCTACGAAAGCAGATGCAGTCATCTGCTCAGCATAAAGACCAAAACGAACGCATCTCGGACTATTTTGGCCCTTTGGGATAGTTCCTAACTAGTCGTCAGAAGATGCTATAGTCTCATGATTTTGACTTTTACATACCTGGCACAGCTTCTGACTCAAAACTTAATTTTTCTTAGCCGCCTTCATATCCATGTAATTGGGCGTGGGTGACATACATATTGTTGAAGCCTGGTTGATACTGCAAGGTAATCTCAACGTTGGAGTCCTAAGGCAACATCAGGTGTCCGTCAGCTTACTTACCTCATACGGATCATTCTTCCTCACACCAAAAGAAGGTATGCTACCATCTTTCTGAGTTTCTGCCCAATGGAAAATATTCTGATACTCTTTTGGGTCAGAAAGTGGGGCCGGCATATTGAAGGTGAGTAGAACTAAGATACGATAAGGCTAGCTTCTTTTGCTCAAAAGCCAACACAAAGTAATTGGGCTTGGCTATCCGCAGTTTGAAGTACTGAATTTTGGAGTTAGATATTCAAAAGCAAGAGGATACCCCTCCCGAACTCTGCACTACCATATATAATATGTAAGGCCCTCATAGTGGTACATAGTGGCTCTGCCGTAGAAGAGAGCCGTGGGATCCTCGGTCAACGTCTCTAACAGGACTTTTCTCAAATCCGAAGATTCGGGCGACACCGGGTGACGCACAGAGGCTGAAAAACTCCTATAAACTATATACCCCTTATTACTTAATAAATCTTCTACAGAGCGTTTAAAAGCTTATAGATATTACTTTAATAATAGCTAATTATTTTAAATTATAAATTTTAATTATAAGAAACTTACTTTAGATAACTTATTACTTCTTAATTATATTAACAATCCTTTTATTAATTAATAAAGCAAAGGAGTACATTAGCTAATTATCTTATAGCCTTATAAAAGTTAAATATTTTTAAATTCTAAATCTAACTTCTTATAACATGTCTCGCTCCACGTCGCTATATAGCTAAAAAAATAGACAGTGCTCGCGAATCTATCGCAACTGTTGCGAGATCCAAAATATGTACTCTTTTACAGGGTTAATTAGGTTAAGGGGACTAGATAACTAATTAAAATAGTTTTATTAAGGTTAGAAAACTATAGAGATTTCTATTTATATAGTGTTAGGATTATATTTAAGGACGTGTACTCTTTTATCTAAATAGAACCCTTATAGTTAGTTATTTGCACTTATAGACGAGTTATCTTTTTTTAAACATTTTTTTTAATATATATAATACGAACCACAGTCCGATAACTGGACCTAGTCGTTGATACCTGGGATATAGGGTATAAGGGATTAGCGTAAAGTATATCATTGCACGAGGGTTTGACATTAGTGATATCAGCTTGCAGATGTGCGCTAATTTGATTATATGGTCTGAGCTTGCTAAGATAAGATTTATGAGATAAACAGGACAAGGGTAGTGTGCTTTCCGGTGGATCAATTCTGCCGATAGGAACATTTACCTTAGTATCTATTGGATCACTGACTAGGCGCGGTGCGGAACATATATAAGAGGCTAAATTCCGCGGTGGAGATGGCAATTAGAAGCTTCTTCAACTGCCGAAGCGGAGGGTATCTTATGCCGCTTATGGAAAACCTGGGGTTTTAGCATAAAAAGGCGGAGCGCGGTCTGAGAGGAACAGCCCGCGATTCAATTGCCGATTCGTGAATGCGACTAGCCGGGCTGGCGATGATGCGCCCACGGCTTGTAGATTTCCGCTTTCAGTCAGAATGGAAAGACCCGTGAAGCGATTATCTCGGGCCCAGAACTTCTTCCGAGGTTCAACCACATACACTTAAACCATTTTGGGCTTCATCTTCGTCAGAAGGTCTAGTTATGGGCTCCAGATTTCGGGTAGGGGTGATTAGGCTAAATTACACCTTTCTACTCCCAAATCTATTAACCACCACAACGCTTAAAGCTATTTGCGGTAGCCAAATATTACTAAATTAACTGTGATTAACAAGACTGCGTCGTCAGATTTCCTAAATTTGAGCTCGTCGCATTGCTGCGTGCGTCGTTGCGTACGTAATAAAACTACAGCCCTTGATGTAAGCAGCTTGTGATTGGATGATCGTCTGAGCCCGGAAGCGGCTTCGAGAACGTGCAACAGAAGGGTTGTAAGGTGTTACAATTTAATCTCGCCGTCAGCCATCCTGCCATCCTCTTCAGCCCTGCCAGCATCTTTATTGCGACCACAGATCGGAACTCGCCTGCAATCTGACATTGCTGCAGGTGAGGACTCCTTGCACCTGCATGTGTGCAAGAAATCAATACAAGATCCCATTACCGAGCACCGGTTTTCTATAGTTACCGTCTCGCGTTGCGCAGATCGCGGAAGCTAGAAATCCGATTCTTCCAAATACCGGATTTTGGTATGAGACATTTCGTACTCATCTCCAGAAGGATTACGAATGCCAAAACTTCTCAGACCACAACATTTAAACTTCGACCTCAGCTTCAAGCAATACACTAAGAGCTGCTACCCTAAAGCGTTTATGCACATGGTGGATGCCACCTACCACACATGGCCGTGGTAGCGTCTGCTGTCCAAATCCGGCCCTGCGCATAATGCGGGGAAGACGGTTTTTGAAGAAGACCAAAAGCCGCCGTCTCATCCAGTCCTAGCACATGCCAACCCTGGCGCAATATCCACAAGACAGGCTGAAGTAATCGGGATCATGAGGACGGCCATCCCCCCCTCAGACTGTAGTTAGCTCGAACGTCCGACTGAGCGACGAGTAGGTAAGGCTGCATCGGCAAGCCGACGGTGGCGGATATGTTACATTCTGAGAAGCCTGGGGCTTGGTCCACCACCGCATTGAGCATTGCATTAACATCGCTCATAGCCTATCTAGGACGCCTTACGATCTGGATTTCGGATCGGACACGCCGGAGTAAACTGCGTGGGAGGGGTGCGGGACGCACACCCTCTTGAGATCCCATATTGACCGATCAGCGCGAGTTGATTGATAGGCTCCGTGCAAGTCCGGCGATGATATTGGGCTGGGTCAGCAAGACCAGTAAGTTGCAAGATTCACGCCCCAGCACGGCCGGACATGAGAGACAGATCATGTCATGAAATCATCACGAACATTGCCACGAACAAATCAAGATGGAAAAACTAGCATCGTGAAGCTTTGTGTGGATGACGAAGCAATGCTATGCTCACTCGAAATGACCCTACTCAGGCCCCCGGCGAAGGGTTTTTGCATTGATTATTATGTCGTAGGTAGTATTCTTTGTTTGACGCGCGGCGCGTTGCCCACCTCGACCGTTACAGTGTCATACTGCTATACTTCGTATGCATACCAAAAATATTCAACAGCACTCATACGTTCTGCATATGCAAGCTCAATCATTCATCCAAGCTGCCACCCTATTCCCTCCGAAGCGGGCAGCAAACCGTAGTCCAGTCGAGCCCATGGGAAAATAGGAAACGAGATACCAGAGCAGGCAAACTAGCTGCGCGATGGACGAGACGAAAGTTAAAAGGGTGCTATGCAGCTGTAGCAATCACGCGGACGGACCATCAGTTAACACGAGCAATTGATAACGCGCTAGCGTGGGGAAAGTTTGAGAGGGAGACAGGGGTTCGAGCGGGATGGTTGTAGGGTTTATTGAATACAGGGATCTGCAAGCACTCACCCCGAGTGAAAAGTAGAGGGTCAGCGCAATGCTGCCTAAGTACGCGGCTGTGAACGGTAATCGAGGGCCAGAGATTAGATGTTGCACTGGGATAATGTTTAGTAAAAGCGATAAGCCGTTAAGGGTTTGAAATGCGATTCATGGCTTACCATATTGGATGGGGCCCAACATAACAGCCCACGAAACGAGGAAAAGGACAGATCCCATTGTCCACCTGAGTTAGGCATTTCTATTAGCTTTGCTACAGCTCGACAGCTGACAACGATTGGAACAAGGCAAAGAGGGTAGTTGAGATTAGGTAGGCCCTGCTGCAGTGCCCCGAAGCTAGCAGACGCATGATCGATGCTGGTGGTGTGCCCCATGTCTAATGCGGAACGTGGCTAGAGAGGGTCATGATGTAAGAGTAGCGCCACGGGGGTACAGTCCCGCGTCCCGGGGCTCACAACTAGAAACGGAAATGCAGGAAATGCGAAGACTTACAGGATGGCAAACTTTCTCGGTTTAACCAGAAAAATGGGTGTGAACATCAATGCGAAGCACGTAGCAAACATTGCCAAGGCTGCAAGGTTGAGGCCGCCAAAGACGAGCAGCCGATCCCACCTACTCACTGCGAAGGAGCAAAAGTAAGTAATTGTCAGCAACAGCTTTTGCTTGAAGATGCGCAGGCGGGTTGTACGGGTATATGCGAGCCTCATGCAGGCAGATGGAGAAACGCAGGAACTGCCATTCTGTCACAGTCGCTCCAAAGATCGGCCTCGCGCAGGTGCCAGGTGATGTCGCAGATAACGGTTTTGGGGAGACCAGGCTATTGGGTGGATAACTTACGCGCAAACCAGCCTTCCTCTTCCTCTCGTCTTGTCGGTGCTGGCAGGGGCGCCCCGGGGCCCTCTGTCGTAGGCAGCCTAACATAGCCACCGGAACTAAACGGGTTGAGAGACTGAAGCCTGTTCAAAATGGGTGTGGATGAAGAGGTGTTCACGGGGACGTCTGGATCTCTCCTGCTCCACCCTAAAGAGTTCATCGAGTCTCGAAAAGAGGCGGACGCCATCTTGAAATGTTCCAAACACCGTCTGCTCTACTTAGAGACAAGTTCCGCAGCGCGGACAACCTCAGGCCACCAGAGGGTGTTTTACAGTACAAGGGATGGAAGCCTGCTCCAAGCCCCGATGAAGCTCAATTGCGGCGTAGGTATACGGGAAGGCACTTGTGGTATGTTGGATGAAGCTTTTACTTGAGCCGCAGTAAGCGACACAGATAAAAGGACCCTGAGTGGTCGGCGGGCGGTCTGTAAGCGCAAATTCTGGTCCCAATACCAAAAGCGTGGCTCGAAGTGGTGTGCAAGACGGATAGCGGAGTTGACAAGCGGCGCAAGTTATGTGGAATAGCTGCACAACGGGAACGGAGGATTTCGTGCGGATGATCTCCACAGCGTAGTGGACTGCTTGAGGGCGAAGTGCCCAATGGCGGATGTCAGACAGGGTCTTAGACAGGTAGGGCCGGCGAAGGAGGCTTGTGATTAGGTTGAGGTACGACGGTTTCGAGAGCAGCCAGGCGCCGTCAACAAGCAGTGTAGCCTCGGCAGCGGGAGAACTGGGAAATGCGACGAGTGTTACTTGTGGCGTGCGCGATTGGCTGGGCGGCGGATCGAAGAGGGTGTGAGAGTGGGAGCAGGAAAGTGAGCTTAGGAACTTGGGGGTGGAGAGTGCAATGAGTTTCCAAAGCGCGGTCGTGGTGCTTTGGAGCGATCAGCGGGCAGTTTTGAGCCTAGCGGGCCGTCTTAGGCGCTGCGAAGGGGCAGAGTGTGGCGGCATCGCGCAACCCTGGAGCAACTTCTGGCACACATCGTAAAGGTTGGGCCAAGGCAAACCAAAAACGCGCATAATGATGCTGCCTCGAGCCTTTGGGAATGAGTCACATTACGCGCGCCCTTTGCGCGTCTGTTTGATCTGAGACCTGAGACCTCTCTATGCCCACGCCCACCTAACTGCGCCTGCAAGTGACCAGAGGCCGCCCTGTCCCGGCAGCTTAGGGAGGCCTGGCGGCATCGAAGTGAATGAGCCACAGCTTTGGTGAAGGAGCTGCGAAAATATATCTGTCTCCCGCGCTCCTCCGTCGACCAACCGTTCCCATCGCCCTTGTTCGTACATTGTACCTCAACCTATGTCAGTCCGTCAACCGTCGACCAGTCTACTCCGACCAAAACATCCGCCGTTGCCAGTATACAGCTTGCCTCTGCAGAGCGTGGCGACCTGAATTCCCACCTTTTTGTGCTCAGCTACTACACATCGCGCTCGCGCATCGTGAGCCCTACCTGGCCGCTCGGCATCGCTGCTAATTCGCTGTCGGTTGGTTGGCGAGCGCATCCCACATTGCAACCTCTTCCACCGCCTTTGCCTTCGTACTTCTTCGGGCTGAACTGCCACAGACGCTCGCCGCCCTTCCTGATCTTCCTCTCCCTCTTCAGCCTCATCGCCTCTGTTACCTCTGCTTGAGCTGACAGACCGGGGCCCCGGCGCATCGATATATCACTACATATAGTCAGATCGAGCGTACCAACCAAACCACCCCGGACTCCCCGCCATTGTCACATATTTCCCTCGACGTCGCACAACCACCGCGACCCCTCCATTGAACGACTCAGCGACGGCTCGCTGGCCTGCGTCCGATCGTAAGCCTGCCCTGATCGCAGTAGCTCGTGTCGACAATTTACTCTCAAAGAAACGGCAAACCTGTCCCACCGCCCGGCCGTCATCACGACCCTTCAGTCGTCCCGTTTGCTTCAAGCGACGAGAGAGGCACCTAGCCGGTGGCAATCCTCAGGGACCAATCCACTCCAAACCTTCTCTTGCTACGTGCGAGGCTGCACCTTGATTGCTAGTCGTCGAGGTTAGTTCACCTTTCCTTCTCTTCTCTCATTGAATCCGCCGGTGGTCTCGAAGCTTTAACAACCTCTACCTTCGCTGCACCTCCGTCCCACGACACCCGAGTACATGAAATAGCCTCAAACCGCCCATCTCAGGTCCGTGTGACCTGATTACCGACTGTTGTCATCGCCATTCTGCGTCTCACCATCTCCACTTCACCGAGGTGCCTCGCAGCTTGTCCGTCTGTCCTCGCCTCTTAGCCCCGTTGTCCTGTGCCCACTTTAATGCAATCAACCTCTAAATCGCTGGACATGCGAACCTTTGTGGCATCGCCTTTGCTGACAGATTGCCTACATAGTTGGTCTCGGATCCGCGACCACGAGCGACGCACCTGACGGAGCACACATTTTTGCCCTGCCTACCTACTTCCGCGCTACGGCCAATTGAACGCCATCCTCTGAGAATAGAAACAGCTTGTATCATAGCACCCAGACTTTGCTACACCCTAACTTTACTGTGACCTACAGCTAGCGGAAGTTGCGAAATTTTGGGGTACATTCGTCCATTTGTCCCGTGCATGGTTCAATTGGGAACCAAATTGTTGGTCAGAGAGCACGAGCACCACAGCCTCTGAAACAAATTTGTGTCCGGTGAGCTCAAAAACTTCCTTGGGGTGAACTGCAGAGCGCAGCGATGATACAGGAAAGGTGGACCTAACGCTTCTTATGCAGACGTCGGAGCAAACCCCGACGACCAAAGCCAGAATACCAAAGGCTTCGCCAGCATATTGTCAGGCTACCTAAGCGGAATACCAGTTTAGATTACCTTCTGTGCGCACACCCTCACAAACCCTCACTGCGAGCACTTATATGGTCACGAACGGGTCGCGTGCTGCAATCATCAATCTACTCTTACTACCGTGCATTCCGTAGTCACTCGGTTGGGTCGAAGAACAAGATCGTTTCAGATCGTTGAGACCGGGACCCAGCAACGGGCCTCGGGCTCATATATTCACATTCCAAGGGCTACTGCAACCACCAACTAGTTATGCCAGTGTCCTGTAAGTCTTTATTCTGTGACATCCCTTCCGCCGCAGTCAACTTTATTGTCATGCGGCTGTCTCCGAGGACATTTCTATTTCTGTCGAAGCTTCTACCCTTATCTTTCAATACTTGTCGGAGCTTGGGGCCAAATTCTTAAATAGCACTTCGAATTATATCTCACGCACACTGTTGTTATTGAGAGGATGTTTTATCAAGGACTTTTGCTTACTACCTCTTCAGCTGACACAATATTCACAAACTATCCTTACACAAATCGGCCCCAGAAATCATACACAAAACCTGATCTTCGTCTAGAAACTATCTCGGACGACGGATTAGACGGCGGCTTTTTCAACAACGGCGGAAACATGGCTGGTAACGGATCTCCAGCACCTTTCATCAAGGAAGAGGTGGATGACATGCAATTCAACTCAAATCGCTATATGGGTCATAACGGATTCGACATGTCACAGCACTTCAATGGTCAGCAGTTCGGCAACTCGCATGAGAATGTTGGAGCTATCAATCCATCAGAGCTTACGATGAGTGGAAGTTTCCCGACAAACAACCAGTTTGGCGTATCCAACATGAGCTCCAGCTATCTTCAGGGTCATGCGAACATTCCGGACGATGAATTGGCCGACCTCGGTAACCTAGATCAGGTTGGCCAACCAGGATTTAATGGATTTGGTGATCAAGAAAACATGGGCCAAAACCAAGGCGGCTACTTCCACGGCTCTGCAAACGGTGGTCCAGCATCTATGAATCCGAACATAAACCAGATGTTCTCTAACACCCCGGATGATGCGCCGATTCAGAGTCCGTTTATGCACGCACACAACTTTGATTTCTCTCAATACCAATCAGCACCGCAACGAATGGCTTTCCAACACGGCATCCCTACAACAGCTAGCATGCAGAACGGTTCTGTTGATATGAATGCCCGGGCACGAGCTAAGATGCCGGGAATGAGCCGAAACGGATCTGATGGGCGTAGCCCAATGTCGCCAAAGACACCAGCCCTTGGCGTTAGTGGCCTTCGTCTTGGCACGCCGGACTCCGGCAGCTTTCCGTCACAGCCAATCATGGCCAATCCAATGAATCACAGGCACCAGAAGAGCATGTCCAGCCAGTGGGATAATACACCCGGCAGTGCTCATTCATGGATCGATTCTCCAACACAATCCCCACATGCCGGGTCTTTGCATCACCAACAGATCTCGGAGGTCTTACAATCGGGAAAGCATGCCTCGTTACCTACAAAAGTCGACATTGGACAGTCACAGGATGCGAAGAAGCGTCGACGCCGAGAGTCTCACAACCTTGTTGAGCGTAGGCGTCGGGACAATATCAACGAGCGAATCCATGACCTATCAAGGCTAGTTCCACAGCACCGCCTTGAGGATGAGAAAGTGCGCAAGCATATCAACAACAACGGCCCTCTCTCGCCAACTCTTGCGGCTAGCGGCATGTCTCCTCCCCACGCTACATCGCTACTAGCGGGCGGTAGCGGGCGAAGAGCAGCTGGCAATATCACCCAAGGTTTACCTATTGAGGAGAAAGACAAGGGTCCTAACAAGGGCGATATCCTTAATGGTGCCGTTAGCTGGACTCGTGACCTAATGTGGTTCTTGTACAAGAAGATCCAAGAGACCGATGAAATGGGCGCACAACTCAAGCAGCTTACTGGTGAGGACTGGCCGAACGAGGAGACAGAAGAAGAACGCCGCATGCGCACCGAACTCGTAGATGCTGTCGAAAAGAACGGTGTTACGACTTTCAAATACTCACGCGGCCCTGGCTCTGGTCTACGCGTTCCTAAGCACACTAACGTTGCTGGTGATCCCCTCCACCAGATCTCCCCGCAGAGCCTTAGCCCAGCAATGCAGAGCGGTGGCAGCGGCGCTAACTCCGGTGGCAACGGCCAGCCGCAATTCTGGATCAACCAACACGGTGGAAGCAGCGGTGGCTCCTTCAGTCTGAAAGAAGAGGATGAGTACAACGGCATGGAAATGGGCTGATGCACACGCATTATCTCATAATACTACAAACGTATCCAACGCTCAACCTAACACGTCTTGCTGCTGCGACATTTGCGAGTTGATGATACCCCTGGCGATACCCCCTCATTGTCTGCATTTAGGACTTAGTTTGTTAGAGCGGGAAAGGAGAGAGAAGTCTAACGTATTTCAAATGTCTTGAATTACTTAGGCCTCGAGGGAAGGAACCCTGCATATGAATGCATTTTCTTTACGAATCTGTCTTCCACGACCATCAACGTTTCAAGGGCTCCTTCCTTGCAGTTGTCTTGGCTGGACTCCAAGCAGAGCTGCTCTCCGCGCATTGCATTCCATCTCCGGCGAATCTACTCCCTCATTTCTTCCCTATTCATCACTCCACGGCGACGTAGGCGTTCTCGGGCATATCAATACCGGGGGCCTCATCACCTATGCAAGGTTTTCTGGGCTACTCGGTTCGGCGTTGTATGATGCGGTTTCATATAAGCTATCTTTTATTCTTCGGTTACTGGACTTTTATTTCTGGCAGGTAGCAATACAGTTGCCATGGGGGTTTAATTTCTTTCCTTGAGATCTTGATACTGTTCTGTTCTGGCTGAGGGATTGCTGTCTTCATTTCTTTTCATCTTTTTTCTTTCTCTTTTTGCTTATTTAGTGCGCGGCATTGCATGGCTTATGTGCTTGCTTCGGCCCGCCTTCCTTTTTCCACTAGTTAGTTTGCATATGAATGGGACTATTATGGTTTATTATTCGTCTTTCTTCCTCTCCCATTCGAGAAACAGACAACTCTCCACTTTTCGCAGTGCAGATGAGATTTGCGGGAGCGATTGACGTTCGATTCCAACGACGTACTGCCTTTTACGACAGCGACCGTTGGAGATGTCGCACATCTCTCGTTTTCTCGCGGATGCATGCGATTTATGAGCACACAAATTTCTTTGTGGTTACTTTTGTTTCCCTCTTAAATCTTTTGCGTATTTCTGGTTGCATTTCTGAGCTTGCTTTCATATCACGGAATGGGTCTTGTGGATGCGAGGAGGGCTTGTTTGTTTGTTGCTGCTACTGGCTAGCTACGGGTTAATTTTTCTTCAATGAATTGCGTAAACCACCACGCGGGGTACTACGTTGTGCATCCTCGGTCGCGTTTCGTCGCGCGAGGGTTTTCCCTGGCAAACATATAGCAGAGCCAACTAAGCATGTCGGCGCCGACCGAATCTGTGACCCTGTTGCTACTGCCGCCGTTATTGCTGCTGCGCCCCATAACCCAGAGAGTGTGCTTTTTTGCACTATCGACTTTCTGTCCGCCCAACTTGACATATCGATTTGTAGTAGCTGTACTCTTTCCCTGGCAGCCATCCCTTGTCTCATAGAATCCATAACGGGCTCGGCATCTGCCGCCGGCTCCGGTTCCCCGCTACTGGGGCGGCTGCGCGTTCCTCATGTTCTTCTTGTCTACGACGCGCCGCCTTTATTGTGTTTTTGTTGAGGAAGTTGTTGAGGACGCGGTGGAAGACGAAGGGATAGACGGTGTAGCGGATGGATTGGACGCTGGATCTGGCTCGGCGAAGCCAAGGTTCTTGAACGAGTCAGGTGCCATGAGATTGCTGCGTCGAGCGTGCTCGTTAGCCCAGTCCTTTCAATGTGCCAATGGAGCCAGCGTTCAGCTACATCCGGATCGCCGTCGCTACAAAAGCGGTGTACGATCGGAACGGTGAAAGATATGGTGATGCGGATCCTGACAGCACGCAAGGAATACCCCTTACATACTGCCAAAACCGTCCCGATAACCGGGGACGCGGGTTGCAGAGAGGGTGGTATGACAAGCTGTGCTCAAGCAAGGGAGGTGTGGCTTGAGCGGAGGGGAAACGGTTTCATGTTTAAGATATAGGCTGATACGTACTGGTCCATTCGACACTGTAGGTAGGATTTAGAGAGCATCCGGCATTCTGTGTCGTTAGTACCGCGGTGCGAGCGCAGACAGCGCAGGTAGGATGTCATGATATCTTTGCATTCGCCTATAGAATGGAGGAAGC
>Ga0307515_10004453_pt1 | contig 29008 bp, 25 predicted proteins | sample 17_EM_MG_FD_194513 | JGI IMG/M metagenome (GOLD analysis project Ga0307515, IMG submission 194513) | Populus trichocarpa ectomycorrhiza microbial communities from riparian zone in the Pacific Northwest, United States - 17_EM | ecosystem: Host-associated > Plants > Roots > Unclassified | place... | reverse complement strand
CCCAAGGACTCGGGGCAGGGCGGCGTGCAGCTGCGCTGGAGCCCGACCGGCAGCGACTTCGAGTTCGGCTTCTACGCCGCGCAGTACCACGACAAGACGCCGGAGGTGCCGGTGTTCGACTTCGTCAACGGCAACGTGCACCTGGCCTACGCCAGCAACATCCGCACATTTGGCGCCAGCGTCACCTCGTCAGTCGGCCAGCTGAACTGGGCACTCGAAGGCTCGCTGCGTACCAACGCGCCGCTGACGAGCGACCCGGCGGTGCTCGGCCTCGGGCCCATCCTCACCTGCGGTAACTCGGACGATGACCCCTGCTATGCGGTCGGCCGCACCGCGCACCTGCAGCTCTCGGGCATCTATGTGCTGCAACCGAATGGCCTGTGGCAGGGCGGGGCGCTGGTGGGCGAGTTGGCCTACAACCGCACGCTCAAGGTGACGAAGGACATCTTCGCCCCCTACGCGGGCTCGGGCCTCGGTGGCGCCGATCCCAACACGACCAAGGGCGCGTTCGCCTACCGCATGATCTTCGAGCCGCAGTACTTCCAGGTGCTGCCGGGGCTGGATCTCTCGGTGCCGGTGGGCGTCGGCTACAACTTCGGCGGCCGCTCCTCGGCGATCTTCAATTTCGCCGGCGGCGCCTCGAACGCAGGCGACTACAGCATCGGCCTGAAGGGCAAGTACCAGAACGCCTGGAATGTGGCGCTCACCTACACCGACTATTTCGGCAAAGAGAAGACCTTCACCGAAACGACGGTCGCCGGCGCCGGCACACCACGCCAGCTCACCTTCGGCCAATCGCTCAAGGACCGCGCTTACGTGGCCCTCAGCGTCTCGCGCACCTTCTGAACCGGAGTCTCACCATGCATCGCAAACACCTGCTCGCCGCGCTCATTTCTGGCGTGTGCGCCGGCCTCTGCATCGCCCCGTTGGCCCAGGCCGCGGTCTCGGCCGAAGAAGCCGCCAAGCTCAAGACCACGCTGACCCCACTCGGCGCCGAGCGCGCCGGCAACAAGGACGCCAGCATCCCCGCGTGGGACGGCGGCATGACCAAGGCGCCGGCCGGCTACAAGAGCGGCGACCCGCGGCCCGACCCGTTCGCGAGCGAGAAGCCCGTGCTCTCGATCAACGCGAAGAACATGGACCAGCACGCCGCCAAGTTGAGTGACGGCGTCAAGGCGCTGATGAAGAAGTACCCCGACTTCCGCATCGACGTCTACCCGACGCACCGCACCGCGGCCGCGCCGCAATGGGTCTACGACAACACCTTCAAGAACGCGACGCGCGCCAAGCTCGTCGATGGCGGGCAGGGTACCGAGGGCGCCTATGGCGGCACGCCGTTCCCGATCCCGAAGGACGGCTACGAGGTGTTCCAGAACCACCGCCTGGCCTGGACCGGCACCTACGTTCAGGCGCCGGTGCGCGTCTGGGTCGTCACCGCCGACGGCAAGCGCGCGATGGCCTCGGGCGGCACGCAGAGCTTTCGCCGCCAGTACTACGACCCCGAGGGCAGCCTCGAGAAGTTCGACGGCTACTACGCGCTCGGCAAGTTCGTGGTCAGCGAGCCGGGCTCGAAGGCGGGCGAGGCGATCCTCGCGCACGACAACATCAACGCGAGCAACCCGCGCGGCCTGTGGCAGTACCTGGTGGGCCAGCGCCGCGTGCGCAAGGCGCCATCGGTGGCCTACGACACACCCGACTCGGTGACCTCGGGCATCGGCCTGTTCGACGAGGCCTTCAACCTGTTCGGGCCGATCGACAAGCACGAGCTCAAACTGGTCGGCAAGAAGGAACTCTACATCCCGTACAACAACAACAAGGCCGCGAGCGCGAAGGTCGCCGACCTGGTGACGCCGAACACGCTGAACCCATCGCAGGTGCGCTGGGAGCTGCACCGCGTGTGGGAGGTCGAGGCCACGCTGGCGGCGGGCAAACGCCACGTCGTGCCCAAGCGCAAGTACTACATCGACGAAGACAGCTGGCAGATCATCTTGTTCGACGGCTGGGACGCGAAGGGCGAACTCTGGCGCACCAACTACACGCTGACGCTGCTCGCGCCCGACATCCCCGCGATCATCGGCAACATGGTGTGGGGCGGCTACGACCTGCAGACCGGCGCGTACTTCCTGAACATGGCGTCGAACGAGTTGCCGGTGCAGTACAAGCCGGTGGCGCCGATCCCGCGTTCGTTCTTCAGCCCTGAAGAGCTGGCCAACGAGGGCACGCGCTGATGAGCCAGATGGTCGTCCGGGCTGCGGCATGCCTGCTTGCCGCAGCGGCGGCAATGTCGGCGCAGGGTGCGCCGGCGTTGCCGCCGGCTGCGCTCGCCGAGCCGGCGCTGCACAGCCCGAAGGCGCTGAACGCGGCGATGCTCGCCGTCACGCAGGCCGGGCCGCGGCTGGTGGCGGTGGGCGAGCGCGGCACGGTGCTGCTGTCGGATGACGGCGCGAAGAGCTGGCGCCAGGCCACCGTGCCGGTGCAGGTCACGCTGACTGCCGTGCGCTTCGTGGGTGATCGCACCGGGTGGGCGGTCGGACACCTCGGCGTGATCCTGAAGAGCGACGACGGCGGCGAGAGCTGGGTCAAGCAGCTCGACGGCGTGCAGGCCGCGAAGCTGGTGGCCGGCGACGAACGCATGAAGCGCTTCGCAGAGGAGGGACCGGACAAGCCCTTCTTCGACCTGGACTTCATCGACGCGCAACACGGCTTCGCGGTCGGTGCCTACAACCTCGCGTTCGAGACCCGCGACGGCGGCCAGCACTGGGTGCCGATGCTGAGCCGCTTGCCGAATCCGAAGAGCCTGCACCTGTACGGCGTGCGTGCGTCGGGCGGCCATGTCTACATCGCCGGCGAGCAAGGGCTGCTGATGGCATCCGGCGACAACGGGGCGAGCTTCGCCGCGCTACCCGTCGCCTACAAAGGTAGCTACTTCGGCCTGCTGGCCGCGCGCTCGGGCGCGTTGATCGCCTACGGCCTGCGAGGCAACGCCTGGCGCAGTGCCGACCTGGGCGCGAGCTGGACCCGGCTCGACACCGGCGTGCAGACCTCGATCAGCGCTGCGCTCGAACTCGACGGCGGTGAACTTGCGCTGCTCGCCCAGACCGGCGAGCTGCTGCGCAGCCGCGACGACGGGCGCAGCTTCACGAAGACGTTGCCATCTGGTGGTCCGTTGCCGGCTGCAGGCCTTGCCTCAAGCGATGGCGCACTTGTGATCGCCAGCCTGCGCGGCATGCGGCGTCAATCTGCTCCTTGAATCTTCAGAACTCATGCACGCCGACACCTCCCTAGACGCCCAACCGGTCGTCGCCCGCCTCGAAGACTTCGACACCGCCTCGGGCTCGAGCGTCGAGCGCGCCTTCTTCAACCACCGCGTGTGGGTGATGGTGGTGTGCCTGTTGCTGACGCTTCTGCTCGGCTGGCAGGCCACCAAGCTCAAGCTCAACGCGAGCTTCGAGAAGACCATTCCGACGGCGCACGCCTACATCGTCAACTACTTTGCCAACAAGGCGAACCTGGCAGGGCAGACCAACGCGATGCGCATCGCGGTCGAGACAACCGGGTCGTCGATCTTCGACAAGGCCTACCTCGAGACGCTGCAAAAACTCAGCGACGAGATCTTCCTGCTGCCCGGCGTAGACCGGCCGTTCATGAAGTCGCTGTGGACCAGCAACACGCGCTGGGTCGCGGTGACCGAAGACGGCCTGGACGGCAACACCGTGATGGGCGACAGCTACGACGGCTCGCCCGCGGCGCTGGCCGAGGTGCGCACGAACGTCGAGCGCTCGGGTGAGATCGGCCAGCTGGTCGCGGGCGACTTCAAGTCGAGCATCATCTTCGTGCCGCTGCTCGACAAGAACCCGAAGACCGGCGAGGCGCTCGACTACGGCGAACTCTCGCGCCAGGTCGAGGCCTTGCGCAACAAGTATCAGAGCCCCCAGGCCGACGCTGCGCCTCGTCCGTCCCCCGAGGGGAGCGAGCCGCCTCGGGGCGGCCCAGCGTCGGCTCACCAGACCGACCACATCCGCATCCACGTCACCGGCTTCGCCAAGGTCGTCGGCGACCTGATTGAAGGCCTGCAGCAGGTGCTGATGTTCTTCGGCCTCGCACTCGCGATCTGCGCCGCGGTGCTGTTCGGCTATACGCGCTGCTCGCGCAGCACCGCGCTCGTGGTGGCGTGCTCGGTGATCGCCGTGGTGTGGCAGTTCGGGCTGCTGGCCTTGCTGCACTACGAGCTCGACCCGTACTCGGTGCTGGTGCCGTTTCTCGTGTTCGCCATCGGCATGAGCCATGGCGCGCAGAAGATGAACGGCATCATGCAGGACATCGGCCGCGGCACGCACCGCGTGGTGGCCGCGCGCTACACCTTCCGGCGCCTGTTCGTCGCGGGCCTCACCGCGTTGCTGTGCGATGCGGTCGGCTTCGCGGTGCTGGCGCTGATCAAGATCCACGTCATTCAAGACCTGGCCGCGGTGGCGAGCATCGGTGTTGCCGTGCTGATCTTCACGAACCTGGTGTTGCTGCCGATCCTCCTGTCCTACGTCGGCGTCAGTCCGGTCGCGGCGCAGCGCAGCCTGCGGCTGGAATCGGCTGACAACGGCGCAGCGCAGCGGCCCTGGCTGTGGAAGCAGCTCGACCGCTTCACGCAGCGCGGCCCGGCCATCACGGCGATCGCGGTGAGTGTTGTGCTGGCCGTGCTGGGCTATGCGATCAGCCTGCAGCTCAACATCGGCGACCTCGACCCCGGCGCACCCGAGCTGCGCGCCGACTCGCGCTACAACCGTGACAACGACTTCATGGCGAGCCATTACGCGGCCAGCAGCGACATTTTGGTCGTGATGGTCGCCACGCCCGAAGACCAGTGCACGCGCTACGGCACGCTGGCCAAGGTGGACCAGCTGGCCTGGCGCCTGGAGCAGCTGCCCGGCGTCGAATCGACGAACTCGATGGCCGCGCTCTCGAAGCTGGCGATGGTCGGCTACAACGAAGGCAACCTGAAGTGGTTTGAGCTGATCCCGAACGCCAGCGCGCTCGGCGGCGTGCAGACGCGGGCGCCACGCGAGCTGTTCAACCAGGGCTGTTCGTTCCTCTCGCTGTACGTCTACCTGAAAGACCACAAGGCCGAGACGCTGACGCGGGTGATCGACACGGCCGAAGCCTTCATCAAGGCCAACAGCAACCCGGACGAGCGCTTCATGCTCGCCGCTGGCAGCGCCGGCATTGACGCGGCGACCAACATCGTCGTTAAGCAAGCGATGCGCGAGATGCTGCTGTGGGTCTACGGCGCGGTCGTGCTGCTGTGCTGGGTCACCTTCCGCTCATGGCGCGCCGTGGTCTGCGCAGTGCTGCCTCTGGTGCTGACCTCGATCCTGTGCGAGGCGCTGATGGTGGGGCTCAACATGGGCGTCAAGGTCGCGACGCTGCCGGTGATCGCGCTCGGCGTCGGCATCGGCGTTGACTACGCGCTCTACGTGCTCAGCGTGATGCTGGCGCGGCTGCGTGCCGGCGACAGCCTGTCGGCCGCCTACCACCACGCGCTGCAGTTCACCGGCCGCGTCGTGATGCTGACCGGCATCACGCTCGCGCTGGCCGTCGGCACCTGGGCCTTCTCGCCGATCAAGTTCCAGGCCGACATGGGCATCCTGCTCGCGTTCATGTTCGTCTGGAACATGGTGGGCGCGTTGGTGCTGTTGCCGGCATTGGCGCACTGGCTGCTGCGGCCCGCGGCCGCGGTGCATCGCCAGCCGGCGCCGGTGGTCGAACCGACCTCAGTGTGAAGCCGCATCGATCCTTGGTTGCGCGCAGCAAGCTTGTCTTGCTGGCCGTGCTGCTGTGGCTGGGCAGCGGCGCTGCGGCGGGGGCAGCGCCCGACCCCATCGTCATTGGCCAGTCGCTGCCCTTGACTGGCGCTGGCTTCCCGGTGGCCAACCGGGTGCAGGCCGGGGCCAGGGCGCATGTCGAGCGGGTCAACGCGGCCGGCGGCATCCGCGGCCGGCTGATCGAGCTGGTGACGCTGGACGACGCTGGCGATCCGGAGCGCCACGCGGCGAACCTGGGCACGCTGGTGCACAAGTACCGTGCGGTGGCCATCGTCAACTGCCTCGGCGAGCGGGCCTGCCTCGTGGCCGCCGAGGCGACGCGGGTCTTGCAGGTGCCATTGGTAGGACCGATGTCCGGCGCGCTGGCGCTGCGGGAACTCAGCGTGCGCCACGTCTTCAGCCTGCGGCCGGACGATGCGCACGAGGCCGATGCATTGGCCCGGCAGCTGCAATCCATCGGCGTTTCGAGGGTGGCACTGCTGGCCGACGGCTCCGCGCCGGCGCGCACCGAGGCGCTGGCGGTGGCCTTGCAGCGCGCAGGCATGCAGGCCATGCGCCTGCAGATCGACGAGCGCCCCGAGGCGATGGAAGCGGCACTCCGCACACTGGCCGTCACCGGGCCGCAGGCTCTGGTGCTGAACCTCGGCCACGACGCGCTGGCGGCGCTGGACCGGCTGCCAGCTGCCGCACGTGCCGGTGCGCCGTCGACGATCGCCACGCTCTCCACTGCGGGCCTGACCCAGCTGACGCGCATCTTCCGCGAACGCATGATCGGCTACACCAGCGTGGTGCCCAACCCCGAGCTGCCGGCGCTGGCGATCGTGCGCGACTTGCAGCGCGACGCCGAAGAATTCATCGGCCCCGAGGCGCTGACCTTCGAAGGGCTGGAGGCCTATCTGCACCTGCGACTGTGCATTGCGGCGCTGCGGCGCGCCGGCAGCCACCCCGACGCGCAGGGCCTGGCCGAGGCGATCGAGAGCCTGGGCACGCTGGACTTGGGCGGCTTCCGGCTCACCTTCAGCCGTGATCGCCACCAGGGCTCGGACTTTGTCGAGATCGGCATGCGCTCCCGCGACGGCCGGTTGCTGCGTTGACCGGCCCGCGCACATCACTTCCTCTTGCCTCGGCAATCCCTGAAGGAACCCCGTCATGACATCACAACGAGGCATCGCCATCCGCCGGCAAGGTCGGGTCGAGCCAACCCTGCCTTGCCTTATGAACCCGCACATGTGCGTGAAAGGAGAAGAGACTTGACCGATTCATACATTTCGGCGGATGGCGTCCAGGTGCGGTACCGCGATTCGGGCGGCACGGGCCCGGCCGTGCTGCTGCTGCATGGCATCGGCGGCTCGCTCGAGCTCTGGTCGGCGCAGTTCATCGAGGCCAACCAGGGCATGCGCCTGATCGCGTTGGACCTGCCAGGGCACGGTCTGTCCGACTTCGGCCACCACGCGTTCGCGCCCAAGACCTTTGCCGCCTTCGCCTGGAGGGTTGCCGACGCACTCGGTTTGGGCCGCATCCATCTGGCCGGCAACTCCATGGGCGGGGCCATTTGCGTCCAGATGCGGGCTCAACAGCCGGCACGGGTGCAGACCATGCTTCTTGCCGCCGCTGCCAGCCTGGGGCGCGATTGCCCCATGCCCTTCAGGCTGATGACGCTGCCGGTGCTGGGCACGCTGATGTCTCGGGCCGGCCCGATGGCCGTCACGCAGCAGATCCAGGCTCTCTTCGGCTCATCGTTCGTCGTCACCGACGAGGTGCGGAAAACGATAGAGCGCAACGTGATGCGACCCGGAGCCCAAGCCGCCTTCCTCGCCACCCTGCGGCAGATGACTGACCTGGGCGGACAACGCGCGTCGCTCGTGGCCGATTCGCACAAGGCACTCGCATCGGCCGCGGTGCCCGTGCTCATGCTGCATGGCCGGCAAGACCGCGTGATTCCGTTTGCCCATTCGGAACGCGCACACAAGCTGGCTCCGGGGGGCCGGCTTCAGCTTGTCGACGACTGCGGCCACACGCCTCAACTGGAGCGGCCCGCCGTCTTCAACGCAGCGCTGCGGGCGCTGGTCGCCGAGGCTTGAAGCTGTCCAACGGCAAGCCTCATCCCAAGCTCGATCCTCACTCGCCACGGAGAACCTTCATGCTCGACCTTCAACTCGATGCCATGGTCAAACAGGCCCATGCCGCCGGCCTGCCGGACCTGTGCGACCTGCCGCCCGGCCCTTGCCGCGGGCTGTACCGCGAGATCCTCGCCGCGGCCGACATGCCGCCGGCCGACGTGGCGGTGGACAACCGCCGCATCGCCGTGCCGGGCAGCGCTGCGACGATCGGCTTGCGCATCTACACGCCGCGTGGGGGCGGCGCCGCCGAGCTGCGCGCGGTGGTCGTCTACTACCACGGCGGCGGCTACGTGCTCGGCGATCTCGACGGCTACGACCGCGTCGCGCGCCAGCTCTGCGCCGACAGTGATGCGGTGGTCGTGTCGGTGGACTATCGGCTGGCGCCAGAGCACCCGTACCCCGCTGCCGTCGACGATGCGTGGACCGCGCTGCACTGGGTGGCCAACCACGCACGCGAGCTTGGCGCCGACCCGGCGCGCCTGGGTGTGGCCGGTGACAGCGCGGGGGCCGTGCTTGCCACCGTGATGGCGCTGATGGCGCGCGACGCACGCGGCCCGCGCATCGGCTTCCAGGCTTTGCTGTACCCACCGGCGGCGGGTGGGCACGACGGCGACTTCCCGTCGCGCATAGCCCATGCCGCGGGCCCGACGCTGACGCTGCGCACCATGGCGTATTTCAATCGCCACTACTTCGGCGCCGCGGGCAAGGCCGGCGACTACCGTGGTGCACCGCTGCGCGCTGACGACCTGGCCGGCCTGCCGCCCGGCCTGCTGATGCTGGCAACGCACGACCCGCTGCGCGACGAGGCCATGGCCTACGGCGAAGCGCTGCTGGCCGCGGGCAATGCCATGACTGTTGTCGAGTACCACGGCCTGGCGCACGGCTTCATCAGCATGGCCGGCGGCATCCACGCTGCCCGGCTGGCGCAGCAGCAGTTCGCGCAGGCGCTGCGCGCGGGTCTCGCGGCACGCTGAGCTTTCCCGATCACCGAACCCAAGGACAACGCATGAGATCCGCACTTCGCACTTCACTCGCTTGCGCGCTGCTGGTGCTCGCAGGCACCGCTCGCGCCGACATCACCATCGGCGTGAGCCTGTCGCTCACAGGCCCGCTGTCGTCGCTGGGCCTGCCGGTCAAGGCTTCGCTGCCGCTGTGGCCCGATCGCATCGGTGGTGAGAAGCTGCGGTTGATCGTGCTCGACGACGCTTCCGACACCACCGGTGCAGTGAAGAACGCGCGCCGTTTCGTCAGCGAAGACAAGGTCGACGTGATCCTCGGCTCGTCGGGCGTGCCGGCGGTGTTCGCGATGGCGCCGGTGGCGGCTGAGGCGAAGACCGTGCAGCTCGCCTTCGCGCCCGCGCCGCGGCCGGGCGGTGCAGATGACTGGACCTTCCCGCTGCCGCAGCCGGTGTCGCTGATGTCCGACGCGGTGGCCGAGCGCATGGCCGCCAACAAGGTGAAGAAGGTTGCGTTCCTCGGCTGGAGCGAAGGCTATGGCGAGATGTGGCTGAAGGCCTTCGGTGCGTCGGCGAAGAAGGCCGGCATCGAGATCGTCGCCACTGAACGCTTCGCGCCGCCCGACACCAGCATCACCGCGCAAGCGCTGAAGGTGATTGCCGCCAAGCCCGATGCCGTCCTGATCGTCGGTGCCGGTTCGGCCGCGGCGATGCCGCAGATCAACCTGCGCGAACGCGGTTGGAGCGGGCCGATCTACCAGACCCATGGCGCCGCGTCGCCCGACCTGATCCGTGTCGGTGGCAAGCGCATGGACGGCGCCATCCTGCCGGCCGGCCCGGTGCTGGTGGCCGAGCAACTGCCGGATGCGAGCCCGATCAAGGCGGTGGCGCTCGACTACGTGACGGCCTTCGAGAAGATCAACGGCCCGAACTCGCGCACCCAGTTCGGCGCGCACGGCCACGACGCGCTGAAGGTCTTGCAACGCATCGTGCCGGTGGCCTTGAAGAAGGCCAAGCCCGGCACGCCCGAGTTCCGCCAGGCGCTGCGCGATGCACTGGAGACCGAGAAGGAGATCGTGCTGTCGCACGGCATCGTCAACTTCACGCGCCTGGACCACATCGGCTTCGATGCGCGCGGCGTGGTGATGCTGAAGATCGAGGCTGGGCGCTTCCAGGTGCTGGCCCCGCAGCCTTGATCTTGGTGGCGAGGCGGCCGATGGCCGCGCGACCATGACCGCCCGCGACGGCCGCGGGCCGGGCGTTTGAGTGAGGTGCGCAAGGCGAGACGCTAAAGTGCCGCATGTTTCGCCTACGACTTTCACTGGCTTTTGCCGCACTTGTCGCGCTGGTTTGCATCCAGGCTGCGTTCGTCCGTTGGGGTTCGGTCCGCGTCAACGACCACGTTCAGCACAGCCGGCTCGCCAGTGACATCCTTTCCGAACTGCTGGAGATTTCGGCCAACAAGCAGCGACTGCGTGTCTGGGCATCCCAGCGCTTGATGAATGCCGAAGCGTCGGTCGATGTACGAGATGGCCTGTTGGCCCGCATGCAGTCCAGTGCAGCGACCCTGAAGGAACTGGCTCAGCGCGATCACGCCTTGTGGACAGAGATCGCCGCTCGCGAGGGCACCCAGGTGCCGGACGAGATGCAGAAATTGGTGGCCGTCACCGAGCTGCTCGACGACAACATCCTCGAAGTCAAGTCACGGCTGTTGCGGCTCGCGCCGCTCGAGCCGGGAGCCGATTTCGCCGCTGTGTGGAAAGAACTCAACCAGGTGTTCGACGTGACGCGCGGCCGCGACCTGCGCGAACTTGTCAACGGCGCCATCGCACGCCAGCGCAGCGCGGTGCCTGTCGCACGCGCGGTCACCGAGCGCGGCCTGGATGTGCTGCGCGTGCAAGCGATCAGCATGGTGGTCGTCACGCTCGCCGTGGCGGTGCTGATGGCGCTGCATCTGAACAAGCGGTTGCAGCGGCCGCTCGATCTGCTGCTGCTCGGCACACAGGAGCTGCAGGCCGGAAACCTCGGGCATCGCGTCGCGATCGGCTCGCGAGACGAATTCGAGCGTGTCGCCGAGCACTTCAATGCGATGGCGGCTGAACTGCAGCAGCATCGCGCCAACGCAGATGCAGCGCGCCAGCGGCTGGAAGAAGCGGTGCAGGATCGCACCAACGAGCTGAGCACGGCCCACGAAACGCTGCAGCGCATCGATCAGCGCCGCCGCCAGTTGTTCGCCGACCTGGGCCACGAACTGCGAACCCCGGCCACGGCGATCCGCGGAGAAGCCGAGATCGCCCTGCGCGGCACCGACAAGCCGGTCGACGAGTACAAGCAGACGCTGTCGCGCATTGTGGGTGGTGTGAGGCAGCTCACCGGCGTGGTCGACGACCTGCTGCTGATCGCCCGGGCCGAGGCGGACCAGCTGATGATGCGGCCGAGCGCGGTGGACTTGCCCGCGCTTCTCGGCGACGCCACCGAGCAGGCCGAGACCCTCGGCGCGCTGCACGGCGTGCGCGTGCTCGTCGAGCCGTCTGAAGGCGCCACGGCCAGGGAGGCCACGGTGCATGCCGATGCCGATCGGCTGCGCCAGGCCGTGATGATCGTGCTCGACAACGCCGTGCGCTATTCGCGCCCGGAAGGCACGGTGCGGGTCAGCTGGCGCGATTCGGGTGAACACATGGAGATCGTGGTGCGCGACGAAGGCATCGGAATCGATGCGGATGAGCTGCCGGTTGTCTTCGAGCGCTTCGTGCGCGGCCGGCGCGCGCGCGCTCACCGGGCGGACGGCACCGGCATCGGCCTGTCGATCGCACAGGCCATCGTTGTGGCGCACCACGGCAGCATCCACATCGAGAGCGTGCCGCAGGTAGGCACGGTCGTGTGCATTGAATTGCCTCGTGGACGAGGGGAGTTGCCCCTCTTGCTGACGGAGACAGCATGAACGTGTTGGTGGTTGAAGATGATGTTCGCGTGGCGGACTTTCTGCTGCGGGGCTTGCGGGCAGAAGGCTATGGGGTTCAGCTCGCGCGTACCGGCCCGGAAGGGCTGGCTCTGGCACGAACCGGTGACCCGTCGTTGCTGCTTCTTGACCTGATGCTGCCGGGCATGAGCGGCCTGGAGCTCTGCCAGACACTGCGAGCGGAAGGCCGGCACGTCCCGGTGCTGATGCTCACCGCCATGAGCAACCTCGAAGACAAGGTGAATGGCCTGCGGCTCGGTGCAGACGACTACCTCACCAAGCCATTTGCGTTCGAGGAACTGCTCGCGCGGATCGAGGCCCTGCTGCGCCGAGGGCGCGAGCAACGCCCGAGGGCGAGCTCACTGCAGGTGGCCGATCTGGTGCTCGACCGGGAGAAGATGCAGGTCACCCGCGCGGGCCAATCGATTGTGCTGACGGCCAAGGAACTCGCCTTCCTGGAGCTGCTGATGAGCGCGCCCGGGCGCGTCTACAGCAGAGAGCGGATTCTCTCGAATGTGTGGGGAACGAATGAGGATCCGTTGACCAACGTGGTCGATGTGTATGTGCGGCGCTTGCGCTCCAAGATCGACGAGGGCCACCCGATCGCCCTGATCAAGACGGTGCGTGGCCTGGGCTACCGACTCGACGCCGCCGAGGGCTAAGAAGGCGTTCTGAGCTGAGCGGCGCCAGTTCATCTGGTGTTCATCTTTCCGTCAGTGGTTGTTCATTGGAGGCCACGGTTCGCGTTCATGTGGCGCGCGAATACTGAGGTTCTGCGTCGCGATGCGATGCAGCACCGGGAACCCCCCGGTGCTTCAACCACTCAAGCGAAAGAAACTCACCGATGAAGACGCTCCACACCCTCTCCGCTCTGTCCATCGTCACGCTCGCATTGGGCGTGTCGACTTCGGCCTCGGCACAGACACAGACGGCTGCCACTTGCGCACCAACCAACGAAAAGCAGATTGCCGCGCTGTTCGATCGCTGGAACGACTCGCTGCGCACGCTGGACGCTGACAAGGTCGTGGCCAACTACGCATCTGACGGCGTGCTGCTGCCCACCGTGTCGAACGAACCGCGCACCAACCCGGCGGAGATCCGCGACTACTTCGTCAAGTTCCTGAAGAGCGAGCCGCAGGGGAAGATCGATCGCCGCATCATCAAGATCGGCTGCAACCTGGCCCAGGACGTCGGCACCTACACCTTCAAGTTCAAGGACGGCCAGACCGTGAACGCGCGCTACACCTATGTCTACGAATGGGAAAACGGCCAATGGCTGATCGCGCATCACCACTCGTCGGCGATGCCGGAGCGCGGCGCAGCTAAGAAGTAACCGGGCGAGAGGCCGGGTGGGAAGGCCATGGCACCCCGCAAGCGGTCATTGCGCTTGCGGGCCTGCCATGGCAATAGTATTTGACAATTGGATATATGATTTCAATCAATCCTGTAAATGCTGCAGTGCAGCCAGAATTGACCCCGTTGTCTCCTTCCACCCGTTCCAACTCACTCAAAGGAAAACTCACGATGTCGCTGATCAACACCCAAGTCCAGCCCTTCAAGGCGCAGGCCTTCCACAACGGCAAGTTCATCGAAGTCACCGAAAACAGCCTCAAGGGCAAGTGGTCGACTTTCATCTTCATGCCGGCTGCCTTCACCTTCAACTGCCCGACCGAAGTCGAAGATGCTGCCGACCACTATGGTGAGTTCCAGAAGCTGGAGACCGAGGTCTACATCATCACCACCGACACCCACTTCGCTCACAAGGTGTGGCACGAAACCTCGCCGGCCGTCGGCAAGGCCAAGTTCCCGCTGATCGGCGACCCGACGCACCAGCTGACGCGCGCTTTCGGCGTGCACATCGAAGAAGAAGGCCTGGCCCTGCGTGGCACCTTCGTGATCAACCCCGAAGGCGTGATCAAGACCGCCGAAGTGCACGACAACGCCATCGCACGTGACGTGAAGGAAACCCTGCGCAAGCTGAAGGCCGCGCAGTACGTCGCCAAGAACCCTGGCCAAGTTTGCCCGGCCAAGTGGAACGAAGGCGCTGCCACGCTGACGCCGTCGCTCGACCTCGTCGGCAAGATCTAAATCGGATTGTTCGCGGCCCGGCCACGCGCCGGGCCCGGGCCCCGCTCTCAGCGCCTGCAGTCGCGGGCGCTGACAACAGGGTCGGTCGGCATTCGCCCCATTACTTCAGCCATCAAGGACATCAGCATGTTGGACGCCAACCTCCAGGCCCAGCTCAAGGGCTATCTGCAACGCCTGACGCAACCCGTCGAACTGGTGGCGTCGCTCGACGACAGGCCGGCCTCGGCCGAGATGCGCGAGCTGCTCGAAGAGATCGTCGGCCTGAGCGACAAGGTCAGCCTGCGCCTGGACGGCAACGACGCTCGCCGCCCCTCGTTCAACATCAGCCGTGCTGGTGGCGAGATGGGTGTGCGCTTTGCCGCCATCCCGATGGGCCACGAGTTCACCTCGCTGGTGCTGGCGCTGCTGCAGGCCGGTGGCCACCCGCCCAAGATCGAAGCCGAGGCGATCGAGCAGATCAAGGCGCTGACGCGTGACGACGGGGGCGACTTCGTTTTCGAAACCTACATGTCGCTGACCTGCCACAACTGCCCGGACGTGGTGCAGGCGCTGAACCTGATGGCGGTGCTCAACCCGCGCATCAAGCACGTGGCCATCGACGGCGGCCTGTTCAAAGACGAAGTCGATGCCCGCCAGATCATGGCCGTGCCCACTGTCTTCCTGAACGGTGAAGTCTTCGGCTCGGGCCGCATGGAAGTCGCCGAGATTCTGGCCAAGGTCGACACCGGCACCGCAGCGCGTGATGCCGCCAAGCTGGGCGCCAAGCAAGCCTTCGACGTGCTGATCGTCGGTGGCGGCCCGGCCGGTGCAGCAGCGTCCGTGTACGCCGCGCGCAAGGGCATCCGCACCGGCATCGTGGCCGAGCGCCTTGGTGGCCAGACGCTCGACACCCTGGGCATCGAGAACTACATCTCGGTGCTGGAAACACAAGGCCCGAAGTTCGCTGCGGCACTCGAAGAGCATGCACGCGCCTACGGTGTCGACATCATGAACGGCCAGCGTGTCACCGCGCTCGAGCCCGCGGCGCAGCCGGGCGGCGAGATCACCGTGACGCTGGAAAACGGCGCCGCGCTGAAGAGCCGCAGCGTGATCCTGTCGACCGGCGCGCGCTGGCGCAATGTCAACGTGCCCGGTGAAGCCGAGTACCGCAACAAGGGCGTGGCCTACTGCCCGCATTGCGACGGCCCGCTGTTCAAGGGCAAGCAGGTGGCTGTCATCGGCGGCGGCAACTCGGGTGTCGAAGCCGCCATCGACCTGGCCGGCATCGTGGCCCATGTCACGGTGGTGGAGTTCGCTGAAACGCTGAAGGCCGATGCCGTGCTGGTGAAGAAGCTGCACAGCTTGCCCAACGTGACGGTGCACACCAACGCGTTGACGACCGAGATCACCGGCGACGGCCAGAAGGTCAATGGCCTGGTCTACAAGAACCGCGCCAGCGGCACCGAACACCGCGTTGAACTCGCCGGCGTCTTTGTGCAGATCGGCCTCGTGCCCAACACCGAATGGCTGAAGGGCACGGTCGAACTCAGCAAGCACGGCGAGGTCATCGTCGACGCCAAGGGCGCGACCAGCCTGCCGGGTGTGTTCGCTGCGGGTGACTCGACGACCGTGCCATACAAGCAGATCATCATCGCCGCGGGCGACGGTGCGAAGGCGGCGCTCTCGGCCTTCGACCACCTGATCCGCACGTCGGCCTAGGGCGTTCACGGGCAGGCCTTCCTCAAAGAGAGGTTCAGGCCCGCTTAGTGATGGGCTTCGCGGATCATGTTGCGTGCGATCACCAGCTGCTGGATCTGGCTGGTTCCCTCGTAGATGCGGAACAGGCGCACGTCGCGGTAGAAGCGTTCGATGCCGTGGTCGGCCACGTAGCCTGAGCCGCCAAAGATCTGCACCGCGCGGTCGGCCACACGGCCACACATCTCTGACGCAAAGAGCTTGCAGCAAGATGCCTCGGTCGAGACGTTCTCGCCGTTGTCGCGTCGGCGCGCGGCGTCGATCACCATGCAGCGAGCGGCGTAGACCTCCATCTTGCTGTCGGCCAGCATGGCCTGCACGAGCTGGAACTCGGCGATCGACTGGCCGAACTGCTTGCGCTCCATCGCATAGGCGAGTGCGTCTTCCAGCATGCGCTCGGCCACACCGACGCAGATGGCGGCGATGTGGATGCGGCCTTTTTCCAGCACCTTCATCGCGGTCTTGAAGCCCATGCCTTCCTTGCCACCGATGAGGTTGGCAGCAGGCACTCGGCAGTTCTCAAAGATCACGTCGGCCGTGTGCGCGCCGCGCTGGCCCATCTTCTTGTCGGGCTTGCCGATGGTGATGCCCGGCGTGCCGCGTTCGACGATGAAGGCCGACACGCCGCCCGCACCCTTGTTGTTGGGGTCGGTGCGCGCCATCAGCGTGAACAGGCCTGCGAGCGGCGCGTTGGTGATGAAGCGCTTGGTGCCGTTGACGATGTAGTGGTCGCCGCTTTCATCGGTGACACGGCGTGCGCTGGTGCGCAGCGAGGCGGCGTCCGAGCCGGCTTCCGCCTCGGTCAACGCGAACGAGGCGATCAGCTCGCCGGAGGCCAGCATCGGCAGGTACTTGTCCTTCTGCGCCGGCGTGCCGTCGATCAGGATGCCTTGCGAGCCGATGCCCACCGTGGTGCCGAACAGCGAGCGAAAGGCCGGTGAGGTGCGGCCCATCTCGAACATCACCAGCGACTCTTCCTCCATTGTCAGCCCCAGGCCGCCATAGGACTCGGGCACGGTCAGCCCGAACAGGCCCATGGCCTTCATGTCGGCGACGATGTCTTCGGGGATCTCGTCGGTATCGGCCACCGTGTGCTCGGCAGGCACCAGGCGTTCCTTCACGAAGCGGCGCACGCTGTCGAGAAAGGCGGTGAGGGTGTCGGGGTCGCGGATCATGGTTTGTCTCCTCGGTAGGGGGTCGTTTTTCAGTGCGCCTGCGCCAGCAGGGCCTGCGCACGCAGGATCACGGGGCGATCGACCATCGCGCCGTCCAGCGCCACGGCCGCGCCGCCGGCGGCTTCAGCGGCCGCGAGGACGCGCCGCGCCCAGTCGAGCTGGGCGGGCGTGGGTGCGAAGGCCTCGTGCATCGGCGCAATCTGCTTGGGGTGGATGCACAGCTTGGCGCCAAAGCCGAGGCGGCGCGCGCGCAGTGCCTCGGCATGGATTTGTGGCGCGTTGTCGAGCACGGTGCTCACGCCGTCTACCGGCGCGGCCAGCCCGGCCAGGCGCGAGTGCAGCACCAGTTGCGAACGGAAGTACAGCAGCTCCTCGCCTTCGCCGTCGATGCCGAGGTCCAGCTGGAAATCGATGCTGCCGAACACCAGGCGCTGGACCTGCGGTGCGCGGGCCAGGTCGAGTGCGGCGGCCATGCCGGCGGCGGATTCGATCAGCGGCAGCAGTGCCACACCGGGCAGGGCTTGCGCCAGCCGCGTGAGGTCGCCCACCTGTTCGCTCTTGGGCAGGACGATGCCGTGCACGCCATGACGGCATGCCTCCACGTCGGCCTCATGCTGTGGCGTGCCGGCGGCGTTGATGCGCACCAGGATTTGCGGCGATGACCCCGTCTCGCGCATGTGCAGCCAGCGCGTCACCGCTTCGCGGGCGGCGCCTTTCTCGGCGGCCGGCACGGCGTCCTCGAGGTCGAGGATCACCGCATCAGCCCCGGCGGCCAGCGCTTTGTCGAAGCGGTCTGGCCGATGGCCCGGCACGAAGAGGTAGCTGCGCGGCGATGCGGTCACGGCAGCAGGCGCTCCACGCGCGTCCAGTCAGCCAGGCCCCACACACGCGAGATCAGCTCGTGCATCTCGGCCTCGCTGGCGCCGCCGCCATAAGCCGCGAGCTGCCGCGCCTTGGCTTCGATCTCGTCGCGGCTCAGCGTGTTGCCGGGGTCGCCCTTGGGCTCGTCGACGCGGCCATGCAAGGTGCGGCCGTCGGTGGTGAGCACGTCCACCTTGCCAATCCAGCGCTCCGGGTAGGCACCATCCACCTCGGCGTCGAGTTGCATCTGCACCTTGCGGCGCACGGCCACCACGGCCGGGTCGCGGTAGTGAGCATCGAACTCGGTCAGGCCGGCGCGGTCGAACTGCGCAATCAGCCCCAGCACCGTACCCATCGAGAACTTGCTCTGGTGCACCGTCTGCGGGTCGACCACCGGGCCGAGCACGTCGATGGCGCCCTGGTGCACATGGGCGGTCACGCGCTCGATGTCATCGGCCTTCAGCCCCTGCGTGCGCATCACCTGCTGCAAGGCATCGGCGGCAGGGTGGGTGTGGCGGCAGGAGGCGTGAAACTTGAACGAGGTCTCGGCCAAGGCCCAGCGCTGGCCCAATCGGTCGGTCAGCTTCGCCGGGTCGGCATCGCGCGACATGCCTGCACCCATCCCTTGCGCGCCTTCGAGGATGCGCTGCGCGCCGGTGAAGCCGTCACGTGCGAGGTAGGCGGCCGTCAAACCGTCGGCCGCGGCCTTGGCGGTGTGCAGCTGCTTCGAGTCGGCCGCGTCGCGCAGGAACTCCCACAGCCCCGCGGACTGCGTGCCGGCCGAGCCGAAGGCGTGCAGCATCTGCGCCGCGTCCAGCCCCAGCAGGCGGCCCACGGCGGCTGCGGCGGCCAGCGTGCCGGCCGTGGCGGTGGTGTGGAAGATCTTGTAGTGCGAGCGCCCGAGGAACTCGCCCACGCGGATGCCCACCTCGTAGCCCGCCACCGATGCGGTGAGCAGCTCGCGGCCCGAGGCACCGATGGCCTGTGCCACCGCGAGCACGGGCGCGAACACCACCGCCGCCGGGTGGAACACGGAGCCGTTGTGCACGTCGTCCTGCTCGGCCACATGCGAGGCGGCGGCATTGACCATCGCCGCAAACAGCGGGCTGGTGCTCGTGCGCGAGATCAGCATTTCGCTGGGCCCATCGGCCGGGCCCATCGCCTGCGCGAAGGCGGCGATGGTTTCCACCGGCCGCGCGCCCTTGCCGGCCAGCACCGAGCCCAACCAGTCGAGGAAGAGGTCCTCGGTGCGGCGCAGCACCGGGGCGGGGATGTCGTCTAAGCGCAGGCCGGCGGCGAACTCGGCGAGCGCCTTGCTGGGGTGATCGTGCATGGTCATCGTGCTTCAGAAGGAACGCGGCAGCCCGAGCACGTGCTCGGCCACATAGCTCAGGATCATGTTGGTGGAGACCGGTGCCACCTGGTACAGCCGCGTCTCGCGGAACTTGCGCTCCACGTCGTATTCGCAGGCGAAGCCGAAGCCGCCATGGAACTGGATGCAGGCGTTGGCCGCCTCCCAGCTCGCCTTGGCGGCCAGATACTTGGCCATGTTGGCCTGCGCACCGCAGGGCTCGCGCGCGTCGAACAGACGGCAGGCCTCCCAGCGCATCAGGTCGGCCGCTGCGATCTCGATGTGGGCCTCGGCGATGGGGAACTGCACGCCCTGGTTCTGCCCGATGGCCCGGCCGAAGACCACGCGGTCTTTCACATAGGCGCTTACGCGGTCGATGAACCAATGGCCGTCACCGATGCATTCGGCGGCGATCAGCGTGCGCTCGGCGTTCAGCCCGTCGAGGATGTACTTGAAGCCCTGGCCTTCTTCGCCGATCAGATTCTCGGCCGGGATCTCGAGGTTCTCGAAGAACAGCTCGTTGGTCTCGTGGTTGACCATGTTGCGGATGGGCCGCACTTCCATGCCTTTTCCAATGGCCTGCTTCAGGTCGACCATGAAGATCGACATGCCTTCGGTCTTCTTCTTCACGTCGGCCAACGGCGTGGTGCGCGCCAGCAGGATCATGAAGTCGGAGTGCTGCACACGCGAGATCCACACCTTCTGGCCGTTGACGACGTAGCGGTCACCTTTCTTCACGGCGGTGGTCTTGATGCGCGTGGTGTCGGTGCCGGTGCTGGGCTCGGTCACACCCATCGATTGCAGCCGCCATTCGCCGCTGGCGATGCGGGGCAGGTAGTGCTGCTTCTGCTGCTCCGAGCCGTGGCGCAGCAGCGTGCCCATGTTGTACATCTGGCCATGGCAGGCGCCTGAGTTGCCGCCGGCTCGGTTGATCTCTTCCATGATCACCGAGGCCTCGGCCAGGCCCAGGCCCGAGCCGCCGTACTCCTGCGGAATGAGCGCGGCCAGCCAGCCGGCCTTGGTGAGTGCGTCGACGAAAGCCTCGGGGTAGGCACGCTCCTCGTCCACCTTGCGGTGGTATTCGTCGGGGAACTCGGCGCACAGCGCGCGCACCGCGTCGCGGATGTCTTGGTACTTGTCTTGAGTGTGCTTCATGGTGGGTGCTTGTTCGTCAGGCCAGCTCGGCGGTGGCCGTCATGGCAAGAAAACCTTCGTGGTCGCGCGCCCACAGCTGTACGCCGTGTTCGCCCTCGGGCTGGCCGTGCACGGAAAAGGCGTGCAGATCGAAGATCGGCCGCAGCGCCTTGAAGGCGAAGCGGGTCACGCGGGCGTGCGGCCGCTCGCGGCGCAGTAGGTCCAGCAGCAGCGTGGCGATCAGCGGGCCATGCACGATGAGGCCAGGGTAGCCTTCAACCTCGGTGACGTACGAGCGGTCGTAGTGGATGCGATGGCCGTTGAAGGTGAGCGCCGAATAGCGGAACAGCAGCACCGGGTCGGGCGTGATGCGGCGCGAGAAGGCACCGCCGCCGGGTGCCGCCTGCGGTGGCGGCGTGGGTGCACCCGGTGCGGGTGCCTCGCGGTAGACGATGTCGTGCTCTTCCTCGACGGCCAGGCCATGGGCGTTGCGGATCTCGTGCTGCACCGTCACGAACACCAGCTCGCCCGACTGGCCTTGCTTGCTGCTGATGTTGGCGATGCGCGAGACACGCTCGATCGCATCGCCGGCACGCAAGGGCTGGTGAAAACTCAGCCGACCACCGGCCCACATGCGCCGCGGCAGCGGCACCGGCGGCAAGAAGCCGCCCAGCTTCGCGTGGCCATCGGGCCCGAGCTCGCTGTGGCGGTGTTGTGGCAGGAAGTAGAGCCAATGCCACAGCGGCGGCAGCGCATCGCCTTCGCGTGGCGTGGCGTCATCGCGGTCCAGTGTGGCTGACAACGCACCCATCGGCGCCAGGGTGACGGTGTCGTGCCGCGTTTCGCTGCGACCGATCCAATCGTCGATGTCGAAATCGCTCATCGTGCGCCGATCACAGTGTTTCAGCCAGGCCTAGCACCGCGGTGGACTGGCTCGACAGCGTGCCGCCGTTGCCGTGCGCGATGGCTGTCTTCACGCCGGCCACCTGGCGCTCGCCGCCATCGCCACGCAACTGCCGCACTGCCTCGATCAGCGCAAAGATGCCGTACATGCCCGGGTGCACACACGAGAGGCCACCGCCATTGGTGTTGACCGGCAGCCGCCCGCCGGGCCCGATGGCGCCGCCCTCGACGAAGGCGCCGCCTTCGCCCTTGGCGCAGAAGCCCAGGTCTTCCAGGAACAGCAGCACGTTGATCGTGAAGGCGTCGTACAGCTGCACCACGTCGATGTCTTTCGGCGCGAGGCCTGCCATCGCGAACGCGGCGCGGCCCGAGTCGCGTGCGGCGGTCACGGTGAGGTCGTGCATCGACGAGATCTGCCGGTTCCACACTGCCGTGCCGTTGCCCAGCACATAGACCGGCGTGCGTGGCAGGTCGCGCGCCCGATCGGCGCGCACCAGCACATAGGCGCCGCCACCGTCGGTGACCAGGCAGCTGTCGCGCACGGTCAGCGGGTCGCACACCATGCGGGCGCCCAGCACGTCGTCGATCGACAGCGGCTCGCGCATGAAGGCCTCGGGGTTGCGCTGCGCCCACGCGCGCGCGGCCACCGCCACCTCGGCCAACTGCCGGCGCGTGGTGCCGAAGTCGTGCATGTGCCGCGAGGCCGCCAGCGCATAGGCCGACAGCGGCTGCATCGGCTCGTAGGGAGACTCGTAGGGCTGCGGGTCGAGGAAGCGGCGGCTGGCCACCACCTCGCGCCGGCCGAAGGTGGCGCTGCGCTGCGCGCTGCCGTAGCACACCAGCACCGCATTGCACTGGCCCGACTGCAGCGCCTGCATGGCTGGCAGCAGGTGGGCGATGAAGCTGGAGCCACCGATCATCGTGCTGTCGATGTAGCTCGGGCGGATGCCGAGGTATTCGACCACCGGCATGGCCCACATCGTGGCGCCGCCGCTGGCGGTGCACAGGCCGTCGATGTCGCTCATCTTCAGGCCCGCATCGGCCACCGCGGCGCGGGCGGCGTTGGCCAGCAGCTCCATGTCGGAGTAGCCGGGCGCCTCGCCACAGCCGAAGGTCGCCACGCCGGCGATGGCGGCGCTGCCGCGCAGGGCTTTCAACTCGTTCATGCGCGGGCTCCTTCGCTTGCCACCGGGTCGAACACCACCACCCCTTGGCCACCTTGCTGCACCACACGCGCCGTCACGCGCTGGCCGATACGCACCTCGCTGCTCGGCACGCCTTCCACACGGCTCATCAGCCGCACACCTTCGTCCAGATCGATCAGCGACACGTTGAAGTCGCCACCGGCCTCGGGCTTGCGGCGCACGGTGGTCACCGCGTACACCGTGCCGGTGCCCGCGGGCTGCACCCAGGCCAGCTCGCCGTGGCCGCAGTGCGGGCACAGCTCGCGCGGGAAGTAGACAGCTCGGCTGCAGCTGCCACAGCGCTGGATCAGGAAGCGGCCTTCGTTCAAGGCCGCCTGGTGGCGGGCGAGCACGCCGCCTTGTTGGCTGGGGAGTTCAGTCGTGGTCATGGCAAGTTCTCAATGAATGGGGCTCTACTGAAATTCGAGTGGGTGCAGATTCGAGCGTCTCCTTACCGCCAAGACGCAAAGAGCGCCAGGATCGCCAAGGAATACAGCGGGCTTCTTTGCGACCTTTGCGCTCTTTGCGCCTTGGCGGTGAAGAAAGGCCAGCACCCACTCGGAATTCAAGAGAGGCATGAATGGGGTCATACAACGCCGCCGTCTCGCAGCGCAGCCACTTGGGCAAATGAATAGCCCAGCTCGCCCAGCAGGCCTTCCGTGTGCTGGCCGAGGGCCGGCACGGCGTCCATGCGGGGAGCGTAGCGGTTGTTGCTGGCCGGCGGCAGCAGCGCGGGCACCGGGCCGGCCGGTGTGGCCACCTCGGTCCAACGCCGGCGCGCTTGCAGCTGCGGGTGCTGCCACAGCGCGGCGGTGGTGTTGACGCGTGCGTTGGCAATGCCCGCGCGGTCGAGCCGGGCCTCGGCTTCTTCCACCTCCACGCCGGCAAAGCTGGCGGCGATCTTGCCGTCGAGCACTGTGCGGTGGGCGGTGCGCTGCGTGTTGTTGATGAAGCGCGGGTCATGGGCCAACGCCGGCTCGCCCAACACTTCGGCGCAAAAGCGCTGCCACTCGCGTTCGGTCTGCACACCCAGCAGCAGCGTGTGGCCGTCGTCCAGTGTCAGCGGGCCATAGGGCGCGATGCTGGGGTGCGAGGCACCGGTGCGCGGTGCCGGTGGCTGGCCGTTGAAGCTGAAGTACATCGGGTTGCCCATCCATTCGGTGAGCGTCTCGAGCATCGCCACATCGACCCGCGAGCCCGCGCCGGTGCGCTCGCGCAGCAGCAGCGCCGACAGGATGGACGAGTAGGCATACATGCCCGCGCTCACGTCGGCGGCAGAAAAGCCCGCACGGGCGATGGACTCGCCATTGCCTGTGGCCGACAGCAAGCCCGCTTCGGCCTGCACCATCAGGTCGTAAGCCTTCTTGTCGCGGTAGGGACCGTCATCGCCGTAGCCAGAGATGTCGCACACCACCAGTCGCGGATGCGTGGGCGCCAGCGCTTCGTAAGACAAACCCAGGCGGGCCGCCGCGCCGGGTGCGAGGTTTTGCACCAGCACGTCGGCACGCGCCAGCAGGGCTTCGAGAATGGGCTGGGCCTCGGGGTGCTTTACGTCCAGCGTGAGGCTTTCCTTCGAGCGGTTGGCCCACACGAAATAGGAAGATTGCCCGCCCACGCGCTGGTCGTAGCCGCGTGCGAAGTCGCCCACGCCGGGCCGCTCGATCTTGATGACACGCGCGCCCTGGTCGGCCAGGTGGCGGGTGCACACCGGTGCGGCCACGGCATGTTCGAGCGCCAGCACGGTGATGCCGTCCAGCGGGCGAGGGGAGGTGGATGCATTCATGGCGACAGCATGGCCGCACGGCGGCTCCGGCGCAATTTGCGAATGCAAAAGGGGGTGTTCATGCCTGCGTGAGCGCGGCCAGCAGCTCGCGCTTGAGCACCTTGCCGCTGTGCGTCATCGGAAAGCTCTCCACCACCTTGATGCGCGCCGGCCGCTTGTAGGGCGCCAGGTGCTCGCGCAGGTGGGCGTCGAGTGCGGCGAGGTTGAGTTCGCGGCCGGGCTTGAGGGTGACGAAGGCGATGACCTCCTCGTTGCCGTCGCGCTCCGGGCGGCCCACAACGGCCGCAGCGTGGATGGCCGCAAACGCATGCAGTGCCGCCTCCACCTCGCCCGGGTAGACGTTGAAGCCCGAGCGGATGATCATCTCCTTCAGGCGGCCGACCACGAAGAGCGCGCCTTCGGCATCCATGTAGCCCAGGTCGCCGCTCGCGTACCAGCCGCCGGGCTTCATCACCGCTGCGGTGGCGGCTGCGTCGCGGAAGTAGCCGGCCATCAGGCCGCGCCCGCGCAACCAGATCTCGCCGCGCTCGCCGGGCGGCAGCTCGCGCCCATCGGCGCCCACGATCCGCAACTCGGCCCCTTCGACCCGCGTGCCGGCCGAGGTGTCGCTGCGGTGCTGGCCGAGCGCGGTGACGTGAACCGAGCCCGCGTATTCCGACAGCCCGTAGCCGTGGTGCAGCGGCTGTGCAAAGCGTGCCTCCACCTGGCGCTTGAGCGGCATGTCCAGCGGGCCGGCGCCGGTGTAGACATAGCGCAGCGCAGGCGCCTTGGGGTGATCGATGCCTTGCTCGTCCAGGTGGGCCAAGAGGCGTGAGAACAGCGTGGGAGGCCCTTGCAGCTGTGTCACCTGGTGATGCGCCAAAGCGTGCAGCACGTCGGCCGCATCGAACTGGCTGCGCATCACCAGGCTGGCGCCGGCCTGCAGCGAGGCCATCAGCACCGTGCCCAGCCCGAAGATGTGGGTCATCGGCAGGTAGGCATAGGAACGGTCATGCGGCCCGAGCTGGCGAGACTCGGCTGACACCCGCCCGAAGTGCAGCAGCCCGTCGTGCGTGACCATCACACCCTTGGGCACGCCGGTGGTGCCCGAGGTGAAGATGATGGCCGCCACCTGCTCGGCAAGCTCGCCCGTCTCGGCGCGCGCTTCTTCGCGCACCACGCTGTGTGCCAGCCCCGGCACCGAGGCCTCGGTGGCATGGTGGCGCTCGGCATGGCGCGCCGCCGCGGCCGACACCGCCGAGCTGAAGTACAGGCGCCTTGCATCGGCCTTGGCCGCAAAGGCCGCCACCTCACCCGGCGCCATGCGCGCATTCACACCGCAGGACCAGGCGCCCACGCGGCTGCAGGCCAGCAACAGCGCGACGTGCTCGGGGCAGTTTTCCGCCACGATGAGCACGCGGTCGCCGTGGCGCACACCGTCCCTGCGCAGCTCGCGCTCCAGCGCATCGACCAGCTTGCCCAGCGTCGCGAAATCGACGTCGTGGTCGTTCAGGTGGAGGAAGGGCCGCGTCGGGTCGCGTGCGAGCCAGGCGTCGAAGGCTTCATGAATGCGCCGCATGCGCCAGCCTCACTCGAACTTCATGCCGGCGGTCACGCCGCGCCACAGCTCGAAGTCGCCGCGTTGCTGCGCGGCCAGCTTGGCCGCCTCGCCCGCCCACAACTCGTAGCCTTGCTCGGCCCATTGCTTGCGCAAGCCCTCGTCGGCCAGCGCGCGGTTGACGGCGGCGTTGAGCTGCTTCACCTGCCCGGCGGCCATGCCTGCCGGGCCGTACACGCCGTACCAGCCGATCACCTCGTAGCCGGGCAGGCCCGCCTCGCGCATGGTCGGCACCTCGGGCAGCGACGGGTTGCGCCCGCGCGAGGTGACGGCCAGCGCACGCACGCGGCCTGTCTGCACGTAGTTGCGCGCGGTGCTCACGATGTCGAACATCATCGTCAGCTGACCGCCGATCACGTCGGCCATTGCCGGCGCGTTGCCTTTGTAGGGCACATGCGTGAGCTGGGTCCCCGATTGCTTGGCGAACAGCTCGCCGCTCAGGTGGTTGGAAGCGCCCATGCCGGCCGAGCCGTAGAACACCTTGCCCGGGTTCGCCTTGGCATAGGCGATGAGTTCCTGCAGCGACTTGATCGGCAGCTCTTTGTTGATGACCAGCGCATTGGCGTAGGTGAGCACCGGCGATATCGGCGTCAAATCTTTGGCCGGGTCCAGCGTCATCGACTTCAGCACATGCGGGCTGATCGTGAGCGTGGGGCTGGCGCCGAAGTACAGCGTGCCGCCATCGGCCGGTGATTTGGCCACCGCCTCGGCGCCCAGCAGGCCGGCCGCACCGGGCCGGTTGTCGACGATCACGTTGCTGCCCAACTCGCGCGAGAGCAGCGGGGCGAACTGGCGCGCCGCCGTGTCCACCGGCCCGCCCGCTGCATAGCCGACGACCAGCCGCACGGTGCCGGCAGGCGCCTGGGCCCATGCCGGTGCGGCGGCGCATGCCAGTGCGAGCAGGCCGAGTGCGCGGCGCAGGCCTGAATGGCGGTGTGTCATGTGTGTCTCCTTTTTTGCGCCGGGTGATCGGGAGCCAGAGCCCTGGCTGTGAGCCGAGCATGGCCGGAGCTGTGGCGCTGTGCCATCTGTATTTCTGGAAGGGGGTGTTCGCCCCGGGGCCTGCCGCACAATCACCGACCATGCATTTCGACCTGCTCGACCTCCGGCTCTTCGTCTACGTGGCCGAAGAATCCAACCTGCGCAAGGGTGCCGAGCGCGCCTGCATTTCGCTGGCCGCGGCCAGTACCCGAATCAAGCAGCTCGAAGACAACATCGGCGCCAAGCTCTTCTACCGCAAGCCGCAGGGCGTGGAGCTCAACCCGGCCGGCGAGGCGATGCTGCACCACGCGCGGCTGGTGCTGCAGCAGGTGGAGCACCTGAAGGTCGACCTGCGCGAATACGCCAGCGGCATCAAGGGCCATGTGCGCATCCTGGCCAATACCACCTCGATCAGCGGCGCGCTGCCGGCCGCGCTGGCGAGCTTCCTGGCGCGCCACCCCGACGTGAACATCGACCTGCACGAGCGCCTGAGCCACGAGATCGTCATCGCCATCAACGAGGCGCACGCCGACATCGGCCTGGTGGCCGGCAACGTCGACACCGAAGGCCTGGAGGTGCACGACTTCGTGGGTGACGAGCTGGTGGTGGTGGTGCCCCAGGGCCACCGGCTGGCGGCGCAAGGCGCGCAAGCCAGCTTTGTCGAGACGCTGGACGAGCACCACATCTCGCTGGCCGCAGGCAGCGCACTGGCCAGCTTCCTGCCGCCGCTGGCGCGTGCCATCGGCCGCAACCTCGAGTTCCGCATTCAGGTGAGCAGCTTCGAGTCCATCTGCCTGCTGGTGGAAGCCGGCGTGGGCATCGGCATCATCCCGCGCTCATCGGCGCTGCGGCACGCGCGGACCTTGAAGCTGCAGATCGTGAGCCTGAGCGATGAGTGGGCAAAGCGCGAGAGCAAGATCGTCAACCGGGCGCGCTCGCCGTTGCCCAAGTTGGCGGTGGAGTTGATTCGCCACTTGGCGAACTTCAACTTCGAGGAGAGGTTGCTGTAGAGAAGGAGCGAGACGGCTGCGTGGAGAGGCATCACATCGCACCTGAGCTTGCCCCACGCTCTTCAGGTTCGGCGCTGTAGGTCCAGATGCGTTATCGCTCTATGAATTCCACGAGTGTCTTCGGTGCGTCATCGCCGAAAACCTGTGCCCACCCGCCTCGGGTATCCATGTATTCTCGAATGTGCTCGATCTTGCCGTCGCGAACTTCGTAGGCAAAGCAGTAGTCATTCACGTAGGGCCGACCATTCGGCAGCGTCGCGGAGATGCGATGCTCGACAAAGACGATGCTCCCTTCTGCGACCATGGAGCGGAACTCGTTTTTGGGGCTTGTGAAGAAGCGCGAGAAGTTGTGCGCCATGAACTGAACGATCTCGCGATGGCTGAGATTGTTCGAGCCATTCGGCGCGCCGGCATCCTCCGGGTTTCCGAGGCCGAACGCAACTTGCGTTGCATTGCCTGGAGGGGCCACCCAAACGACATGTTCGTGCAGCAGATTGGATATCCGCTCTGGATCGCCGGTGGCAAAGGCGGCATAGAGGGCACGGACTGTTTCCTTGGGGCTCACGACAAGTCTTCCGATGGTGGGTTGACTCGCGATCGTATGGGCGCCGCGGTGGCCTGCTAGCCGAAAACGGACATGTTCATGGGGTGCCAGGCCAAACCGTTCGGGTCAGGGCAGGGCGATGGATGCTCATCTTGACGCGGCCCCCGCAGACTTGGGTTTGTGCACGCGAGCTACTGCCTGGGTCACTGCTTGAACCAAAGAAGATTGGTGCGCGGCCGTGTGCAAAGGCAGGCGCTGGAACGAATCGCCATCCAGCTTCACGTCGGCGAAGAGACCGGCCGGGTCTTCGTGGAAATGCAGGAATGCCGTCGAGCGGACATAGAACGTCCCAAGCTTGCGCTCGACAAGGCCAGGAATCGAGCGCAGACGATCCAGCAGCGGTGCAAGCTGTTTCAGCGTTTCGGGTCCGGCGTGTTTCATCGCGGAATAACGTTTGACATGAGGGGCGCACAAAAGGCGCGGCCTTGGGTATCCCCTCGATGGAGAGAGTTAGCCGCCACTCGATGGGGCATCCAATGCGGCGCGAAGGCGACTAGAAAGCTCTATATATGCCATAGCTGCGGTATAGGTTGGAGTGAACCCTTCTTCGTGAGTCGCTCGATTGCGCAAATCGCGAAGCCGATGAAAGTGCGCGACTCGTTCCGCTGACTGAATCGCCCCGGTTTCTTGGAGGCTCCAACTCTTGAGAAGATGGAGCTATGAACAAGTCGAAGAAGTTCTCACCTGAAGTGCGCGAGCGCGCGGTGAGGATGGTGCAGGAGCACCGTGGGGAGTACCCGTCGCTGTGGGCGGCG
>Ga0307515_10004452_pt1 | contig 29009 bp, 22 predicted proteins | sample 17_EM_MG_FD_194513 | JGI IMG/M metagenome (GOLD analysis project Ga0307515, IMG submission 194513) | Populus trichocarpa ectomycorrhiza microbial communities from riparian zone in the Pacific Northwest, United States - 17_EM | ecosystem: Host-associated > Plants > Roots > Unclassified | place... | reverse complement strand
ATTAAATTATAGACGTGCGCGATTATTAGTAAGAAGTAAGCCCGTAAGGTTAAATATACTTTTAATATTAGTAGAATCGTTATTAATTCGAATTAATATTATTAATAGGCGAAGTAAAACCCTATCTACTGAGGCTTTGGTGGCGGTATAACGGAATAAATAACGAGTAATACTCAGATAAATATTTTTCAGCAAGGAATACTAAGAAATAATAAGGTTTAGGGTATTACTATATATAAACTTTAGTATATTTCTATATAATATCAATAGCTTTAATATTTTTAATTAACTTAATTTTAATTAGTGTTGAACGGACGATCAGGAATGAGAACTCTGTCTTATTGCAAGAGGCTCCAGAGCCTCACTATATACACCAGATAGGTGGCAAATAGAATGACGACGACGTCGCCATTCAGTCGGTCATAGTTAATGGAAACAGGTAATGAGACGTTCGATGAGACATACGGAATCAAGATAGACGGTAATGAGTCATAAGTTTTAAGAGACAACTGAGACATTGTACGTAACCATGATCTAAGTCGACAGACAGTAGTACGATGGTGGTAAGGAAGTCCAATTCAGGTCGACAATTAGGACCTCCAGATTAAATGCGTTGATAAGCCCACGAGCTCTTAGTTGATTGAATTCAATTGAGTTTTGGCATTTAGTTCAATTCCATATTGAAGTCTCGTTGATTGATTGGCAAGCCTGCCAACCTTGCCGTCATACCACCGAGGGCTCAAGAGACAACCCTTGATGAAATATATTGCAACCTCAGGCGGACTTCAGATTAGAGACTTTGAAGCGGTAAGCGCGCTGTCCTTGGCGTATATGAATATCCTCGTTTTTCTCCTCTTTGCCCCAGCACCAAGACAGCTCTTCATAGTCTAGCCTGGCATGGTCACGTCGGTTTAAAGGGTCTTCCAGTCCGCTCAGGACCAGCTGGCAGTCGACGACCTCCACTTGGCACGGCTGGGCGTATCTCGAGGAGACGTATTGACCATAAGGACGATGCTGGTATTTGGGCAATTCTCAAGATTTGGACGACAAAGTGTAACTATTCCTTGGTTCCACTTATGCTATCGTATTTTGGCGGTTGTCTTTTGCAGATTTTGAGCCGGCAGCCTAGTGGCCCAAAGAATCTCTTGTGTTAAAGTCGCATTTGTGTCATTCTCGCGAGGGTGTGTTTAGATCCTTAGAACGTATTTTTGATGTAACGTTGATATGAGTGCTCACCTAGCCGCAATCAACTAACTGTATATAGTTTACTAAATACCAAGATTGCGATCGATACTGAAAATTATTTCGATATATGTAACCGATTAGTAGAGAAGTGGTACGAGCCTTGTGGAGTGTTTTAATAAAGTGGTTGCATTTAGACTAACTAATTGCATAAATAGACCATTAAAAATTTAACCGTTGGACTTCACTCAGCCAAAACTCCAAAATTACTGTCCGTAAAATACCTCTGCATTACAAGTCCTAAGGTTCCTCGGAGACCTACTCAAAAGTTGCGCAATATTGTGTAAATTGAGTGAGGACCTCCTTATGTGTACGTTGTTATCAGTGATGTATGGGATATCTGTTCGCTCTCGGCCAATTAGTCAATAAAATTGTCTTCGGGGAGGTTTAGAGTCTGTTTGTGAGTGGACTGAACCAAGCATGACTTTGCTGATTCCAGACGGACGCCACTGCAGGATACAACAGAACGGACACCTAAGACATACCTCAGAGCAAAACGACGATATCTTTCCGAAAAAATTACGGGTTGATGATGCGACAATAAGTTCAACTCTTCAAAAGCTTTGCACACGCTCCCATGCTCATATTCCATCTTTACATTATTCGGCTCATAAACCCAAGCACTTCTTAATTGGCTACGCCATTTCTCATCCGGAGGAAAAGAACCATTTCCAAGATTCTTCCAAACCCGAACCTTTACTTTTTGTTTGTGCGGCTTGTACCACAACTGGTAATCTGTCGCGCAGTAGGAGCAGGACTCGACATTGGTTTTGTAGTCAAAGCTCGACTCAGTTTCGTGGAATGCATAAGATATACAATCTTTAGCTGCAATATTAGCAAGATTGTTCATATGTGGACAAATCTTTGCGTCAGTATCGAGCACGAGCGATGGAGCTTTGTCGTGTTTATTAAGAAAAGTAGAGGATACACGTCGCTTTCCGGGCCAGGGAAGGGCGTATGTCACTCGCAAGAGAAGGTCCTCACCGAAAGCTCGTGGCTCGACAAGAAACTCGATCCTTGGAGGGTCAAAAACCAACCTGGAGAAAGCTTCCTTGGCCGGAAGCCCGGAGCGGTACAGTTGCATGTAAAGCTGAACCTCATGGCGTGTGATTCGGTGACGTACTGAGCCTAATTCATAATGAACCTCCTTCATGTGCCCACCAAGAAGATAGTCGATCGACGATGACCGGTAATCTTCAATAATGGGACACATCCTCTCCCTCGGGGGGCCATATGGTTGCAGGCACCTTACGCCAAGAGCTCTTCTCCTATCCGGGGCCCGGCGAGATGATCTGTGTGTAGGACTGCAGACTTCGGAATTATTACAGCACGGTATCTCTTCGCCCATGAGGGAAAGAAAAGATACTTGCTCGTCATTCGTAGCCCAACGGAGATTGGATAAATACTGAGTTCCAAGAATGAATAATAATTTCCGACTGGTCGCCGAGAAACAAGCTGCAGAGCTGAGGGGTAGCAGGTTTCCGATAGCCTGGATAAGCTCATTGGGGAGACGATACAGAAAACAAACGGGTGGCTGCTTCGTTCGTTTCCGAGACTTGCGGTGGAATCGTCCATCCAGAGGAGCTGCTTTTCCTTCAGAATGAGGATAGATCCCTTGGCCGCTAATCCGGGTTTGCTCATGGAAATAAAGGTGCCCAAACAGACGCCCTGTGAGCTCCAATCCAGAACGCAAGATACAGGTGCCTCGCATCGAATGAGATTGTGTTGTGAGAGATTTCATAGTCTTTTGAGGCTGCGTGGGTTGCATGAGTAGAGGAACTTGCGAGTACCATGCCCCGCACCACTTGACAGAGGTATTTAGTGTTCCGCGGATGCTTTATTCAGAGTCAGTAGGTCGTGTCTTGGGATGGGAGGCCTTTTGAAAACACATCGAACAGTGAAGTTCATGATGAAGGGAGGTATGGTTGCTGGTCTTGACGTGGCATCGCGCCTTAGATATGGAGATCTGATGCCATTGATAGGCCTGGGATGGCGTAGTCCGTGCTTATTCTGTGTTTTTGGCGCGAAGTGGTAAGCGCGTAACCGGAGGGCGCGGAGATCTAATTGCACTAATAATCTCTATCATAACCTCACGGTATAGAACAACCTAAATTGCTAATCATTCCGTCACTTAATGTTACAACACTCGTTCAATGTCGATTTATGAGGGAGCAAGGCCGCAGCGCTTCCCGCGATATGATGGGGAGGACACCAATGTCACCACGAAGAGGGAGTTGATGGGATGGTACGCTTACAGTTTTGGTGCTGAAGTGTTCGCCGTGTGCGGTGTTGGTAGGCCCTACTTGTGCGGCTTCTCGTCAAGTAATATCGTTTTGTAACAGCATATAGGCTCCTTTCTCCCTGTTACACTGGAGCAGTTGGCTCGTGAAAGAGGAGTGTTTTGGTCCGATAAAACCACGCCCTGCGTTGCAAAAGTTGAGTTAGGAAATGGCTCTGACGGTAATGCTTCGCTGGCGAGTTTTCTCGTCAGAGCCGCTACAGAGAAGGAAAACGACCAGTGTATCATTACCCTTTTTGGATCCGAAGTTACTACTGCGAGCTTTGCTATGTATACGTTCTCCATAGCTGTGCTTTTTCAAGCACTTGCACTCATCTCGTTCAGCTCAGTAGCTGATCACGGTTGGTTGTGTATCATCGACCACGTCCATGGCTGACGGGATGGCCTAGGTCCCTACCGCAAGAGATTGCTTCTGTGCTTTGGGTTTACGGGTGCCACAACTAGCATGCTCTTTCTCTTTGTGACACCCAGAGTGTACCTCCTTGGATCTATCTTGCTGATAATAGGCGTCACATGTCTTGGATCGTCTTTCACTCTCCTAAATTCCTTTTTACCTTTACTTGTCTCCAACCACCCGCTGATACGCGGTCAACGCTCTTCAGACATAGCTCTGGAAGCTATGTCATCAACTGCTCATGATACAACCTCAGCAGCACATGATGGGACCGAATCACATCCCACAAAAGCATCCTTCGAGCTGCAACTCTCAGCGAAAATCTCCTCCAAGGGCGCAGGCATCGGATACATAGCCGCAGTTTTCGTCCAATGTCTCAGCATCGCCCTTCTCTTCGCCCTATCTAAAGTATCCTTATCGTCAACCTCAGCAACCCTCCCACTCCGCATAGTCCTCTTCTTCGTCGGTGCATGGTGGCTTGCTCTCACAATCTCTACCGCGCTCTGGCTGCGCCCTCGGCCAGGTCCACCCATCTCCAGCGCCTTAGCCCAGCACACCAATCGCGCCCGCTCCGCCCTCGCATACCTCCTCTTCGCCTGGTCTTCTATCTTCCAAACCCTCAAAGTTGCCTTCAAGCTGCGCCAAGTCGTCCTATTCCTCATCGCTTGGTTTCTCCTCTCCGACGGCGTCGCCACCGTCTCCGGCACCGCTGTCCTCTTCGCGCGCACAGAACTGCGCATGGGCACCATAGCTGTCGCCGCCCTCTCCATCACCTCCACCACCTTCGCAATCGCTGGCGCCTTTACCTGGCCGCTGATCCAGCACCGCCTCGCGCTCCCCACCAACCACCTCATCATGTGCTGCCTCGGCATCATGGAGATAATCCCGCTGTACGGGCTACTGGGTTACCTCCCCTTCATCCGTGCCTGGGGCGTCGGCGGCCTGCAGCAGGCGTGGGAGATCTACCCGCTGGCCGTCGTGCATGGCTTCGTGATGGGCGGGCTGTCGTCCTACTGCCGCTCGTTTTTCGGCCTGCTGGTCCCGCCGCGCGCCGAGGCGGCGTTTTTCGCACTCTATGCGGTCACGGATAAGGGGAGTTCGGCGGTCGGGCCGGCCATCGTGGGGAAGATAGTCGATGCGACGGGGACGATTCGGCCGGCGTTTGCTTTTTTGGCCGTGTTGATTGCGTTGCCGATTCCGTTGATCTGGTGCGTAGATGTGGAGAAGGGCAGGACGGATGCGATAAACATGGCTGGTGTGCTGAATGGTGTGCGAGACGAGGGTGAGGTGAGGGAAGGTGACGGGGAGAGGTGGGAGGATTGGGAGGCCGTGGATGGGGATGGGGAGGATGAGCGGCAGGAAGAGGCCGGAGAGGAGGAAGAGGAGGAAAGGGAGTTTCAGGAAGTGGAAGGGTTGCTGAGGGGTCGTACTTAACCATTTTAGAAGCATCCTGCTCTGCTGTGTCAATTAGAGGATAAATACGCTTTATAATCTGCTAAGTAGTCTCACTGACAGCTAGATGAGCGTTGTATTTCCAGTTCTGCCAGAATAAGCGGCGAATGAGCTTGAATGAATCCGGCCTCTGGAATAGTGTCTACTTTGCCTGTGCTGAATTTTGGGTCTCACCGCTGGGTAGGGCTATCAGGCTTCCAGGCTACATAGGAATAGTAGTCTGTCCAAAGGAAACCCTCTGACTCCATTTACAACTTCTTGGAAGTAGACGAGCCACCTAGGTAACCCGAAACGAATATTGCCAACACTGCTGCATAGACAGCAGTCGCCGCAAACATCTCTGCTCTTCAGGCATTGGTAAGTAAACCCACGCTGAGTGCAAAAAGAACCGTGTAACACGCAATCATAGCGAGTCTCTTCTTCGGTTGTTTGACGATATAAAGGCTAATGATGTCTCCAATTAGCAGTATTGTTGCGACAATAATACTGATGGCAGTAGCGGTCTACACAACGTGCTCCTCGAGGTATTAGGCCCGTTGATGCTGTGATACTTGGTGGATTCACTTTGGGAACGGCTAGTGATTTTGGAGAAATCGTGAGAGCGGATCGACGTCCGCTGGAGTCCTGAGGGCGATAAGATCCTGTCCATCGTCCAGCATACCTTTTGCTTGCCCTCCAAGGACGGGATCTTGTTTTATACCACCATTTTTGTCCGTTCCACCGCTCAGCCAGTTGCGGAAGAGCAACAGCACGCGGTTACTTGGACGGTCCAAATTCGCGATCTGGTTTTGGATGAGTAACGTCCTGTCTGCCCGTCGTTAGCTTTTTGAGAAGGTATAAGCGCTAACGGTACTGTAAAAATTTCAGATGGATATCTTTGATTAATTCCATTCTCGCTTTCTCTGCGTCTCTAACTGCGGCGTTCTTGCTAAACGTCTCACATGTGCGTGCAGACTGCTTTAGTCCCATGTCTGTACCTCGCCTGGTCTCTTCGTCTCACTCCTCTAGCCTCACTTCTAGTTCAATCAACTCGCTTTGGAGAGTTAATAGAGTGCGCGTACTCAATTCGTCGAACTTCCTGTAACGAACATTTCGCTGTCCGGATCGCGCGCCATCCAAGCCGCAACAGCGGCAAAGCCATCACGACGCGCCTCCGGACGGTCGGGTTCGATGTCCGCAGCATCCATGGAGAGGCCAAAGTAAGACGAGGAGGCTTTGGTATGAAGAGGCTTTAGGTGGAACACGGCTTGCCACGACTAAGCCATCCTTCTTATCCCTTACAACGTTAGAGAGTTCGCTACTGGATTTAATTGGGCACTTGCATTGAACCAGGTTCTCCGATTGGCTAGTCCCTTATTGATAACTATAGGGCCCATTTCAACGTTGTAAGGGATAACACCCCACCTCCTTGAACTTCCCACAGCTTGCGCATTTTTCCTTGGACAGCGCCATAGGAGCGAGGAGGAAGTTAGGAGGGCGGGCTGACACCGTGTTGGTGGCAATGGGTGGGTTGACCCTATCTACAAAGCTCTCGCAACCATGTTCGCTAATATACTCACAATGACCATGTTTGACCACCGTAGGCCTGCGTTATTTAGTCTGGTGTGTGGCGTAGATTGACTATCTCATCTCTTGTAATGACTATCTGATCCTGAGGCATGGTCGCAGACCGATGCTGCACCAGACGCCCCTTAACCTTTCCCTCTTGTTTGGTTTGCTGATAGCTGCCTTCGGTTCTTGGATCCGTTTATGGTAGTTAGTGACCTTAGAAATACTTATGTTTAGCAGCGTAATGAACATTGTGCCAGACACTGGTTTCTTTATTTGCTTTCTGAGTGCTCTAGTGGTCCATGTAGTAACTGAGGCAGTAGCTGAGGCAGTAGCTAGAGGGGTAGAAATAGCCTTGTGTTGGAGTTTGGGAAGATTGAAGGCATGGCTCACGGCGGCTTGAGAGCATCCACGAATTGGGAGTGTAGGTATAGTTCACCCTGGGAGAGAATGTTTACTTACTAGATAATTAGATGTTATGGCCAAACGGAGCTCGATTGGAGTTATCCATCTCCGGCAAAATATATAACATACCAGTGTCCGCTCTCGCCGATTCTGGGCCTGATCTGGATATAATTCCTGCCGATTTTATCCAACAAAACAGCCTTCCACTTGACTCCAGCGAGCGTGTATCCGTTCGTCTATCTACCAAGACCATACGTTCACGTGGTACTATCACTCTTCCTTTTGCGTTCGATGGTGAAACATCTCTTTTTGATCGGAAATTACATGTGGTGCCGTCGTGTACCTATGACATGATTCTAAATCATGGGTTCCTGAAGGCCACCGAAACGTTTGTCTTTGGGGTTTTGGAAAATTCAGGCAGACAATCATGAAAGGATGCGGTGTGTTCTGAACCATCCTCATAGGAGGTGTCGTGAAGGAGTAGGGATGCCCCTTACTCTCGATAGCAGGGTTTCCGGAAGTCATGCACAAAACATGGCACCCATAGATCAAACGAGAAATAATATAAATCTGTTTCGAATTTGTTTTCTTCATTTTCCACGTCTCTGTACATAGAATCCCATCGGATTCATCCATCTCGATGTCCTTGCGAACATTCACAGCACAAATACTACTTCATCATACATCATATCACTCGCCCCTCAACGTTTTTCCAATCAGTCATTAGCTTCGCCGACCGGTCGGACAAAGGATGCGGTATGCCAGTAGCGGAGCGAGGGTTGAGCCGCTCGCATAAACGCCATGCAAAGAGAAGGAAAGAAAGCCCAACGCCAAGTGCCCACCCAATACAAGTATCATTCAAGGAAAGTATAGAATTGTACAAGATCCGGAGCCCGCTGCGGGCGGCCGGGTGCTAGAATGGCTAGGGAATCATGAAAAGGGTGATGAGGAAAAGGGCTGCGGTGCCTGCTAGCCAGCGCGGGGCGTTGGAGTCGGGGCTTGAGTTGCCGACGGCTTGCACGTCGAAGGGACTGCCGCCGCCGCTGTTGGGGTTGGATTTCTGTATCGTGGACGTCTTGGTCGATGCAGCTGACTTGGTGCTAGATGCCAGTGAGAACGTTGCTGAGGTTGAGGACGCCTTGACTGAGCTCTGCACCTCAGCAGAAGACAGTGTTGAGCTTTCCGGTGCAGATGAAACTGCCGGTGGTGTTGATGAGGCGACGGCAGAGGTGACCAGCGTGGAGCTCATGATAGGTGAGCTCGATGTATCCATGATGATTCCGGCGCTCGATTTCTGCGCTGCTGACGATAATGGCACTGCTGACGATGACGGCGCCGCTGTGCTCTTCACCTGTGTAGTTGCAGGAGCCGTCGTCACTTGGATGTTGCAGAGCGCCGGGATGCCTTGGCCCAGCAGGAATACGCCAATGATCGAGGTCTCGGACACGTCTGCGTTCGCGCACTGCGAATTCACCTCAGCGCTGATTTGAACCAGTCCATTTATGCAGGCTTTTGAGCATTGTGCGTTTGTTGAGAAGTCGGATACTTGGCATCCTGGGATTGTTTGTGTGTAGACGGTGTTGCAGGCGGACGGGAGGTCATTGATGCGAGGCGTAAAGTTTGACAGGGAGATAGCGGTGGCAGCGGTTGCCCAGAGGGGGAGAAACAGCGTAACGGCTTGCTGTGTGTTGTGTGGTATACGCATCGTGAGATATGCCGCTCTGTTGTGGAAGTAATTGAAAAGCGACAAACGCTGCTGCCCAGCAGAAAATGATCAAAGACAAGAAGAACTATTGATCCCTAAGGAAATTTTGTGTATAGGCGTTCCGGAACGGCTCGGATGTGTCGATGAGATGTGCTGGGCTTGAGTATACTGCAATGAACGAGGAGGATGCTGGTAGGTGGATGCTAGTAGGCGCAGGTGGGTGCAGGTAGGTGGATCGGTTGGGTTAACTTATGGGCCTTCACAGGATGTCTCTAGAACTCAAACCTAACAACACCCTTGGATTTGGTCGTGATGATGTTGGTGTGCGGTCGGTCTGGCCTGGACAGCCGGACGGGGAACAACGGCAGTTGTCTTGGACAAGTGAGCGACAGTTCGTGCACGAAACACAAGCAATAAGGGCTGAAACAGCGTCTGCAAAGGAGACGAGACACTGCGAGGAAATGCGGCACCAGGCCTGCAAGGGAGCTGGAAGAGAGGTTGAAGTAGAGGAGATCACACTCAGCGGTGTAGTTTGGTGGGAAAAGGGCGGACGGTTCTTGCCATAGCGGGCGGCCGGTGATGACTCTTTGGTGGGGGAGCAAGTGAGGAAGGCCGAGGGTCTATCAGGTCGGTGCAAGACAGTTATGGGGGAGATTAGCTTTGTGACATGTTTTTGGCGCCCATCAGTCGCGCCCATCAGACTGTTTCGGGCCGGGATATCTCACGTTTCCAAATGATGAACTTGGAGAGAGAGGATCTTTGCAGCATTCGTTGCAGCGCTGGGTCGATGAAACACCGAGGCCCTGGGGCGCTACCCAGGCCCTGCTCAGCTTGACATCACATTGGCCCGTGAGCCTAGCACCTGCATCTGCTGGTTTGACCCCATCGAGGCCCCCGCAAGCCCAGAGTCTGGGAACACCGCTTAACGCGCATAATGAAGCATAATCCGTCAGCACCATGCATATACGCTGCTCTACAGCTAAAAAAAGAGAGGCTGCACTTTATCTTCTTCGCGGTCCATGGCTCATATCCCCAAGAAAATTCTCGCCGTGGGATTTAGCGGGTGTTGGGGAGCATTGCTAAGGAGCATTGCTGAGGAGCACCGCCGAGTAACGCCGAGGAGCACCGCTGAGGAGCACCGCCGCCGAGTCTAGGACGCGAGAGGCAACATCCTGATGGCGCGCTGCCATATAATAGGATGACATCTTAAAGGGCTCGAACGAAAGAGGTAAGTTGCAGATTTCAGCTTCATTCGGAATCAGTCAATCAATTTCGTTCTCGTCTCTGCATCAGCTTCTGCACCACTCTCAATCTAGTCCATAATCAACACGCTTCTGAAGCGCACTTTCCCGCTCATCATGTGTTCAACCGCATCCTCGACTTTATCAAACGGAAATTTCTCAATCAAGCATTCGACGCCCTGCCGTTCAGCAAATGCGATTGCTTCCTCGCTGTCAAGGGCGTGGCCAGAAGGCCATCCGTGAACTGAGATGCCGTAGTGAATCATCACACCGGTGTCCACGGACACCTCGCCGAGAGCTACGCAATGTCAATGTTAGAATCCTGCATTTCACACGGCTGGGATTGTTATTTGGCCGTCTCACCAGAGAGAATCAGAATCTTGCCACATGGACCGCATGCTTTGACTAGATTTTCCATGATCTTAGGATTCGGCGCTGTAACCACGACCAAAGACGCCCCGCCCATTTTTTGGAGGGCTTCAGCACTGTCTTCCTTACTGTTGTCGACGTAATCTGTGGCTCCAAGTTTCATCGCGAAATCCCTCTTCGCATCACTGCTGGAAAGCGCGACAGTACGGTAGCCCATCTTCCGTGCATACTGAATGGCGAGATGTCCTAAGCCCCCGAGACCTTGCACTGCAACAATATCACCCGCGGTAATGTTCATCTTACGAATGCTGTTGAAGACGGTGATACCCGCGCAAAGAAGAGGGGCGTATTGTGCAGGATCAGCGTCGGGGGGGATGCGAACGGCGGCCTCAGTGCGAAGGGTGCAGTACTCCGCGTCTAATGAAAGTCAACAGCTCACCCTTGGGACGAGGTAGCTATACTAACATCCACCATTCCGGGAAACGCCATTGATTTGCTCGTTTTGGCACATCTGGAACAAACCACGATTGCACGCCTTGCATACTCCGTCATGGCCTCCGTGCCATGGGCCGCCAACCTTATCGCCAACTTGCCACTTGCTCTCTCCTGGACCGACTGCCACAATTGTTCCAATTAATTCGTGGCCTGGGATTATCGGGTATTGAATGCTATAAAGCCAGTCAGTTCGACCAGCTCGATTCAGAACTCTGGTTTGAGCATGTTACATTGGTCCAAAATGACCCTGCTGCACGCCCACATCACTATGGCAGACACCGCAAGCATGGACCTTGATGAGGATCTCTCCGTGCTTGGGTTCTTCGACAGGAACTTCTTTGATGGTCCAAGGCGCGCCTGCCTTCTCAATGACGCAGGCTTTGCAGCTCTTTGGAATGTTTGGAGCCATTGTCTAGATAACTCAAAACAACTTGAAAGCAAAGGAGGTTTTTATTAGAACTTTTGCAGAAGCGAAAAGAATTGCTATCCAGATTCTTGAACAAGCAGTGCTATGTTCCTTTATGCATTAGCAAGCTGTCGGGGTGGTTATTAACTGCAGTTCTTTCATTATGGGTTTGCAGGACCCCTCCAAGCCCCGCTACCACTAAAGTGCAGCAACCCCTCTCTCATGCTCGGCGTGCATAAGGCCAAAGAACGGCCGTACCCACGTTTCTGGATATGGAGGCAATCTATTGGTCGTTTTATGTTTTAGTTGGCTGAAGTCTTTTGTTTGCATGTTAGTCATCCACGGTTTTCTACCGGATGCCTCAGGTAATCATGAACTCTTTGAGATTAGTAAGATTCATCTTGAATATCATAGGTTGTTCCCGCTCTGATGATAAGGTATAAGGGCGTGCATGAGAGTTCCTTATGCATATCCGCCATTAGTTCCGTATCGCTTTGTAATACGGTGGCAGGTGCTCGTAGATCCGGTCGCTTAAACCGGACTGATGATTAGCACTTCCTACAGTAGATTCCAATATGTAAAGAATATTATAAGGGCGGTTTTTTTCGGGAATTCGCAGAGGTTGTAAATTTGATTAGACTGAAAATATATGCACGTGAGCATTCCGCTGATAGCTGGCCTATGATAATGTAGGATTCTTAAGCGCGTATCTCTTAACCCGCTGACGTCCACCAAGCATATGGTCCGTGCGGAACACTAAGTAGATTTAATCAATACAATACTATTAAATATGCCTTCCAATCGTACATCCAATGATATAGACCTTGTTTAGCCGACTCAATATAGCGTTCAACCAAACCGGGTCGCTAAAAGCTCGCCACCAGGGCCGTGGCCGCTGCCCGATTTTACAACAGCTTCATATTTCTAATCACGAACGATTCATTGCATTGATATTATTGGTTGGTTCTTATCGATACTGAGTGGACGAATTTCGGCGGGTTAAGGGATAACTGTCGATCTAGAATCTAAAACCCTTTATTTCCCTAGACGAATAGGAAGCAGAAAACGATATAGAGCAGTGATAAATGCTCTGTAACGATGCTGTGACACCTAAAGAGTCTCCAAGCCCTTCAGTATCTCACTTTCAAATCGGCCAGTCACAAGCGAGAAGCTATCTCGCAAGCGCAAACCCACGTCCTTCCCACGTAATCGCTTGGATCGACCTCAAGCCTCAGCTCGCGAAGCTCTTGTGACTACCATGCAGGAACACAGTTCAGGCCCAGAATGAAGAAGACGCTGCTGCTATGCTTCATCCACGGGTTCAAGGTTAGTTTTACCCTCCTCCAACTTCAGAATCTACTATAAAGACCCCGCTTTCCAGAGCTCGTGGTTGACCATGGCTATGTTCCTAGGGCGGCGACGACACCTTTGCCGGCTTCCCTTCACACTTGAAGGCCATTCTGCAGCATGCTCTCCCGAAGGTCACAGTTCTCGCGATAACATACCCGAAGTTTGAGACCAGGGGAGATTTACACGAGTGTGTGGCTAGGTTCAAGGAATGGTATGTCGACTTCACACATACATCATTCCGTGGCAGTGTCCGCGGAAGACCCCTCGCTCTCAAGTGTCTCAAGTGTCTTTCAAAGTCTATAGCCCACTTCATACCGGGAACACATTCGTATTACAAAGCCCAAGCTCCATTCTGCAATTGGTCACCAAAAGCCTCTCCGAACTCCCCACACTCCACCTACCGATCTCACCCACCAAGCAACTAATACCCGTAGGCTCCAAAACAAGGTCATCGACCTTGAAGTCGCCAACTGCACCCCATCCCCCACCGTCGACCCATGCGTGCGCACCATCCTGATCGGCCACTCGATGGGCGGCATCGTGGCCGCCGAAACCCTCCTCTCAATCATTAACGAGCAGCCCATCCACAGTCCATCTGTCTCCTCATCCGACGCCTCCCTCCCCGACCCCTCGCTGCTCATGTTCCCCTACATCCAGGGCATCCTCGCTTTCGACACGCCGTACCTGGGCATCGCCCCCGGCGTCGTGGCCCACGGTGCCGAAGGCCACTGGAACACGGCCAACGCGGCCTACGCGGCGTATAGCAACGTCGCCAGCGCGTTCGGCTGGGGCGCCAAGCCGGCTGCCACGGCCGAGGAGAGCGCGGTGCGCGCGAGCCGCATGCTGCCGGCGCCCGAGACGGCGTCGCAGGCCGTGAACGACGTCAATGCCGACGCGGCCGCCGCGCCGCTGTGGCAGCGGTACGGGCGCGTCGCGCTGTTCGCCGGGGCTGCGGGCGCCGTCGCCGCGGGCGGTGCGGCGGCCTACATGAAGCGCGACACGCTGAGCGAGGGCTGGTCGTGGGTCGGGTCGCATCTGGAGTTCGTCGGGGCGCTGGCGCGCGGCGAGGAGATGAAGCGCCGGGTTGTCGCGGTTGCGGAGCTGTCTGAGGGTCAGCGCGTCGGGTTCATGAACATGTACACGTGTCTGGGCCTGGCGGTGGAGACTAAGGGCAAGCCGAGCTGGAGCGCGGGCGTTCTGGGGGCGGATCGCACGTTCTGCAATATACCGAAGGGGGAGCTGAAGCGGTTTTTTCTCCCGACGGTTAATGATAAGGCAACGACAGAGACGTGGGCCCATATGACTATGTTTGAGCCGCGGAGTAATCCGGGGTATTATGGCATGAGTGAGAACGCGAAGGAGTTGGTGGTGGAGTGGGCGACGAATCAGTGGTATGAGGAGGCGACGAGAGGGGAGACGATGATGGAGAAGGAGACGTTGGATGAGGATCCGGAGCTGGTAGAGAGGCCGGAGGACGAGGAGTTTGAGAATGTGAGACCGCTGGAGGTGTCGTGATGAAGGAACGAACTCATGATATGAACATGACTTCAGGCCCGAGAATAGGGGCGGCGTTAGATGGTATAGAATACCCTTTTCAGACACTATCAATTGATGTCGTTCGTTTAGCATGCTTACGACGTCTTTGGGTTGTTTGGCATTAGGCAATTACTGTTAGTGTAGTGGCCCTAAATGGAAGACTAGAGAACCCGGGCGTAGGACAATTAACGCTCGTAGGCTAAGGAGAGGTCCGGCGGAAATGAGAGCTCTATCTTAAGATATACAATCTAGATCAGATCAGTCAGGAGAGATGCGTATCAGTTCTATTCAGCGAACATAGAATGTAGTGTATGCAATGTTGATTATTTTGAATACCGGATATCATGACAGAACCGCCGTGTAAACTTCAAGCACAAGATGGTGCGTGGCCCATATACACTTCCAGGCTTTCAACGCCTTGACCATAACGCCCTCGCTGAAGCCCCTGAATAATATTTACCAATTGTCGAAATTCCCAAACCCGCCAGATTTGGCCTTTTTCTTAACAGGCTCCTCGATCTCCTCCCAGTCTCCCACAATCTCATCTTCAACCTTTGCTCCTTCACCTCCCTCTCCCTGAATTGCTGCTTTTAAATACTTCCCAACTCCAACGCTCTCCCCAGATGCGCCCTCAACCTTCCCATCAGCCCTCAACCTCTTCCCTGTCCACGTTGTCCGCTCGTCCTCCCTACCTCCCTGCCTCCTAATTTCCTCCTCTTCCCTTTCCCTTCCCTCCTTCTCTGCCCTCTCCTTCGTAAACTCCTCAAACGGATCCACAAACACGACGACATCCAGAAGCTCAATATCCTCCACAGGTTTATTTCCCTCATCCGTCTCCGCATTTTCCAATGCCTTAAGCGTCGTATCCAGCCCCCCCACTACCTTCCCAAAAATAGTATGCTTCCGATCCAAATGCGGTGCGGGCCTATAAAGAATAAAAAACTGGCTCGTATTGCTGTTCTTCCCTTTATTCGCCATACTGATAATGCCCCTAGTATTATGCACCATAGGACCCTCAAGCTCATCATTGAACGGCTTCCCCCACACGCTCTGGCCGCCCTTGCCGGTGCCGGTCGGGTCGCCGCCCTGGATCATGAAGTTGCGGATGTTGCGGTGGAACAGCGTGTCGCGGTAGTAGCCCTTCTTAGCCAGCTGGACGAAGTTCCACACGGCGCGCGGGGCGTGCTCGGGCAGCAGTTCGACATTCAGGTCGCCCAGCGACGTGGAGAGCCGCGCGTAGCCCTTCTGCTTTACGCGCCGCGGCCGCAACATGTAGTCCTCATCGGACAGCAGCGCGCGCTCGCCCGACGTGTGCGGCGTCAGGCCCGTACTGGTAAATGAGGCCGCCGCCTTGCCCGTCGTGTGCTGCGCCGCGTTGTAGGGGATGGGCTTGCCGGGCTGGAGCGAGGACTGCGGCCCGCCGCCGTTTCGCGATGTCGTGAGCGCTTTCGCGCCGCTCTGCGCCGCCTGCGCTTTCTGCTCGCGCTGCAGCCGCGCCTTGGCTACTGCCTCCTTGGCCCGCAGCACCTTCGCCGCACTGCCCAGCGCGTCGGCGTTGACGTTGCTCGTCGCGGCGTCGGTGAGCTCGTGGGCCGTCACGCCGTCCTTGACGTGCTGGAACGCGCTGAGGTCCCGCGCGGCGATGTTCTGCGGGTCCTGCAGCGTGATGATGTCCTTGCGCAAGAACTCGTCGTCGCTGACGAGGTCGCACCAGTTCTTCGCCTTGATGTTCAGCCGCTCCACCGTGTCCCATGCGAAGACGTTGCCTGTGTTCTTCAGCGCGACGATGTGCGTGTTGTCCGTGAACACTTTGTATGTCACCGGGTCGACGTGCTCGCCGTCCTCATTTTTTGCGAAATGCAGCGCAATCAGATCTGCGCGCTTCAGTGGCGTGCCGTCCACGGGGTTGGTGTTGTGCTTCTGCAGCCATGTGAGGATGTGCGTGAGGTCGAAGATGGTGCCAGTGGAGGTGCAGACGGGGTCAGTGAAGGGCTGGAGGGAGACGGCGCAGAAGTTGAACGGAAGGCGCTTGAAGGAGGCTCCGACGGCTTTGGATTTCGAGACGCCAGCACCCGTACTGGTGCCGTAGGCGTCTTCAGAGGACCATTCCGAGTGCGTTATATAGAGCTTATCCGTGCCTGTGGTTCTTAGAGTTAGCGTCTCAAACATAGAAATTGAAACCAAGCTTATTTAAGGGCTGTAATGGAGACTGAAAACTGTACCTTTACCCATATCGAAATCTATCGAAGCATTTGGCGCTGTAGAAGTCTAGCCTAAATTATTTTATGGCGTTGCCTTTTGCATATCTTGGCTACCGTACATCATCCGGCAGACCACATGGACGTTTCCGCCAAATAGTTAGACGGAGCACCGAAACATTCTTGTTTTCCCCTTCTCAGCTACGGAGTACAGAACGCAACGGTTCCGCAGACTCCACGCTGGTCAAAATAGACGAGAATCGACAGAGGCATCACTAGAATCCCCCACCAGCATGGGGAATGAGCACTTTGAGGGAAGAGGACAAAATGTTCAAGGAACAGACGAAAGAAGGGATGAGGAAGAGACAGGGGAGAAAAAGGAGGGAGAAGCAGATATAAAGAGGCAAGAGGAAAGGAATAAGAAGTGGAAAATGGCCCACACAGCCCGGGTGAGGGAGATTGTCCCCGGTCTCTTCCTTGGGAATGTCGAGGCCTCACACAAGCGAGAAATGCTTCGAGAGAATCGGATCAACGCCATAGTTTCACTCACTAACGCTCGATGGGTATGGTGGAATGGCACCACAAGGGAAGCGGGGATTCCGGAATATCGTCACAAATGGGTTCAGTGTGTGGATTCGTCGACCCAGGACCTTCTAGTTCATATGAGGGACATCTGCGACTTCATCGACCAGATGGCTTCTTCAGCCCTGCAGTTATCGTCCACTCTGCCGATCGAACATGAGCCCGAACTAAGTGTTAAGCCAAACGCCGCACCTTCAGAGGCAGTATTGATCCACTGCGATCTGGGAATATCGCGTTCTCCGACTGTCATCATTGCATATCTCATGCGCAAGTACAGCGCTAAGCGAGAGGACATTCTGGCATTCGTTCAGACGAAGCAGAAGGTCAAACCAAGTGCTAATCTCGCCCGGCAACTTCAAGTATGGGAGCAGGTTGGATATCAAGTATGGGAGAACGACGAGAAAACAGTTCCGAAAGCGCAGTATCAAGCATTTCTGGATGACCGGGCAGCCCTTCTAAAGGAAAAAGGGCTCACGGGGAATGAGCCTCTCGCACCCCAAAACCTTTAGTTAGCCCGCCATATGAAGAGAGGCCCATTCATCGCCAGAGGAAACAATAAGTAAGAGTCGTTCATAAATATCTGCTAGTGATCTATTTGGATCAGAGCCTTTTTGGCGTGGATAGTTGGAGCCGATCTGCTATTTTTTTTTAGTGGCGTGGAGTGGATTTCGAGGCTTCGAATCTCCAAGAGCGCCAGTACTATGCCTAATATAGTAATAGTAGGTAGCTGCGTAAAGGGGAGGGGCTAAAAAGGAAATTAAGAAAAGGGGCATATATAGGAGTGGATTTGCGGATATCCGAATTAGATAGTCACTAACACCTATTAAAATCCTAAGCCTCTACCTAGTGTATAAATATACTCGCATCCCTTATTAAATCAAATCGTTGTCTTTCCAGTAATTTGAAAGCTTTATTACTACTAATATGTCTACTAAACGTAGTAGAATAAGGATTTTAATGTCGTAGCCGCCTTCCGGAAGTTCAAGAAGGACGGCACGAAGACTAAGCGAGCTTAATATACTTATTACGGCTACGAATAATCGTAGAAAACTAACTTACTACGTCATTACCTATTTAGCTGCGAGAAATATAAAGCCTGACTATTTATAAAGGATTAATTTCTAATTTATCTCTATTAAAAATATAGAACGTAGTTTCTTAAAACGTTTAGGAGGGAGTAGAACTTGTATTTAATTTATAATTAATTTATCTAAAGCGTTCGCGAGTAAGTCCTATAATTATTACACCAACAAATTAGGATTTTAACCGAGCTTACAGAGTTAGTATATAATCTTAAAGTTAAATTATAAGAGGTAGTTAGCCTAGCAAATCTAGTAATATGTTAATTACTTTATAGTTATAAAGTAATATAAGTTCTTATAGTCCGTTAATATATATATTGGAAATAATAATCCTTTAAGTTTTATATGCTATTATTTAAAACATCTAATACTTATAAGTAGTTCCTTATTATATATTATATAGTTTAGTTTAGTGGGGGTAAGTTTTTAGCAGAGGAAGTGTTACGGACCTTATATCGGCAGTAGTGCGACTACTGAGAGAAGACATGAATGGGTTGGTTGAGACAGCACGGGAGGCGCTGGAGCCGATTGAGCCATGAGACGAGGGGTAGCTGAGTTACGTAGCTAGTCACGTTATAAGTTCGGAACGTAGGAACGTAGGAATGTGGGAACGCGACGTACTAACGTACTCAACCTTTATTATGGGGAGGAGTTATATATTTAAAGACGTATAGTCTCTATAGATAGTTCCCCTCTCTTTATAGCGAATCTTAGAATATAATTGGAGTTAATTTATTAGGCAACTACTCTACCAGTTATTATTATGTTATTAACTTCTTATTTACCTATATACCTAGCCCATTAATAAGTCTACCGTAGTTCCTACTATAAGGCTTTGTTATATATTTACTACTAAGGTTATAGTATTAATAAAGTTAAATAATATGCCACTAAAAGCAGCAGCTATGACGGCGTCTATAGTGGCGACTACCTTAGAATTAGGTAATAACACTAGTATAGTAGATATTAACTCACAACTAGTTACTATTAAACAGCTACAGGAAATAGTTAATTAATTAATAGATAATAATAGGATATTTAAAGAAAGTATTAACGAGATCGGAGTAGCTAAGGTTAAGTTACCCTTAATTAAGCGATTTTTAGGAAAGAAGTTAAAGCTTAAAGGATTCCTTATGTAAATGTACTTTAAGGTTATATAGGAAGGAGTTAAACTAGGAACGCCTATAGATTAAGTTACTTATATAGGATTATTCTTAACAGGAAGGGTACTTAAGTAGTTTAAACCTTACCTTACGGAGGTATAGAAGTATAGTATAATAACTACTAACTAAGAGGTATAGTATATATTCTTAAGTTAGAACGGGTTTATAAAATAATTAACGCAGATATTTAAAGACCTAAAGGTAACTACTATAGTAAAAAAAAGCTTTAAAACCTAGTATCCCTTGCATAGATAGGTGACGTGCGGATGTGGCCCGTGCGTATAAAACTAAGAACATTAATTAAATAAACCACCAATATGGTCAGAAATCGTACAACTAACGATGAGGACTTTGTTCCGCCTACTTAATATCCTAAATTATCGCGTTAGATGAAGAAAAAACCACCACCTGTGCCCGAACGCAGCTTTTCGATTAGTTGAGCTCGGGCCACCCTTCTACGGACGAATCTATCTATGTAAGGGATAAAGGACTTTAGTAATTAAGTATATAACGCAGTTTTAAATATTAGTAATATAGGTTAAATAGAATAATAAGGCGCTTATAGTATAGTATAAGTAAGGATTTAAGGTAAAAGTTTAGGATGTAATTATCCTAATAGAAAATGCGGATACTCTTAGGGATTTAATTAATTAAGTAATTAAGATTAATAATAGGATCTACTAAAGAGAGCAAACTAAAAAGGGTTAAAATAGAGTTTTATAGTTATATAAGGCGTAGAATGCGCATTAACAGAGTTAAAGTTAAAAACTATAGTATAGCGCAGAGCTAATAGACCTAAGTAGTACTAAAGAATTTAAAAAGTAAAATAAGAAATTATGGAAACCTAGAAAATAAGAATTAAGTAATTAAAGATCTAACGAGTAAAGGCCAAACTAGGGATCTTAACAATAGAAAATATTTAGGCGGACTTTATAGCAAGAAAAATGGTTTAAAGAAGGAGCTTATATAAATTGCGGAAAATAGGGTTATTATATTAAAGACTATAAAAGTGGTTAGAGTTATTATATAGTAAAAGGAATAAAACTAGTAGAAAATATATACGTATAGAGGGATAATAGTGTACTATGAGGAATAAAAGAGTATTTAATTAACAGTTTTATATTTTATTATAATAATATATACCGAATTTATAAAGACGCTAAGTATAGCGTAAGCTATTAGCTATAAAAGCCTAAATTATTAGAGTTTAGAGGAACTAATAAACTAGTTTATAGATCGGATATTAAAGATAATAAGTTCGGCGTAGGCAAAATATTTAGTAATAATAAGGTAATAAGAGTAGCTTATTAGAAGTATATAGACCTTAAAGATATTATATAAGAGGTAGAGGATAATTCCACTATAAGATTCTGAAGAAAAGCTACTAATAGGAAGGAGCTCTTGCTGCACCCAGCCCAAAAAGACCAAAAACAACCAAAAGAACCCTAAAAAACACCTAGAGAATCCCCCTGAGATGCATGCATTGCAGGGGAGGCATACGTCAAACGATGGTGGTTCGCACTCGCGCGCGCCCACTAGAACCACGCCTAGTAATGGCCCTCTATAATAAAAACGGGCGAATACCACACTATAAAACAGAAAGACCTCTATTAAGAAGGCATCTAATAAAATATAAAGCCTATTAAACGCGTCTAGTATCCGCAGTTATAGGGGAGCGACCGTTAGCTATAACAAACTAATACAGCTAGTAGAATGGCTCCGCCAATCTAGTATACCTTAGGCGCCCCTCTAGTAAACCCTTAACTAAATCCTCTAACGGCTAAATAAAATTAAAAATAAATAAAATCCCTCCCTACTGGCGAACCGTACCTAGGCCGCTATAGCTACGCCTCTATAGTATAGGGAGCCTACTCCCCTAAAGACAATATCTAGATATATAATTATAATATAACTAAATATAGAGAAAGTAGAGGGGCTTAGGGGATAATTAGAAATAGAAGTTCTTATAGAAATTTATAAAGAGGTTTATAACGCCGTTATAGTCTAACACCTTAGGAGTGAAGATATTAGAGTTACCCTAAGGGACCAATAAGTAAAGGAACGAGCTGTAAGGGCAGGGGACAGGCTAGGAAAACATATTAGCATAAAAGTGCTCCGTAAAGATTACCTAGTCGAAGTCCTAGCGGTTCCCCTAAGCCTTAGGGTAGAAAAGGGACGCTAGGTAGATAATACGGCAACTATATATAAGATAGTAAAATAAACAGAACGCCTTATACTAGGATTTGAGATTACCTAAATCTAATAGCTTTAATAGGAAAATGTAAACTAAGTATATAATAAAAATAATAAAAGAATATAAGGGTTGCTAGAGACTCGTTAGGGAGACACCAGTTAAATATATAGCTCCCTTATTATTAGTATATATATACTAGGAATGCAAAAACTCCTTATCTAAAAAGGTATTATTATAAACGGCCTTATATATAACGTAAGGCTCTATAACTATAAACTCCGCCTAGAATAATGCTACCGCTATATACAATAGGGACACACCTAATCTACATGCGCAGTATAGGTGTGCTGCGGCCACTATATAGGCCCCCACAATATAAAAAACTACTTAAATTAAAACTAAATAAAATGTATAAACTGCTACTGAAGTATATATAAGGCGTAGGAGAGAGGAGACTGCATTAAATACAGGAGACGGAAGGTAAGGGCTTAATAGCTGCGGGAATAACTGCATGCTAGGTTATACGAATGGAAATAACAGGCGATAAGCTAGGGGGGCGTAGGTACCTTTTTAGCATTTCCTACCTTTAATACTAGGGGGCTAGGCTAGCCATCCTAAGCCTTAACGGGCTAGAAATGTTGCTGCGCGATATTACTAGACTATATAGGGATATAAGGGTTATAGGGGACATAAGGGAGAGGACGCCCTATAGGAAGACTATTATAGACAGCTATAGCAAGCTTAAGACTAGGACAATTAAGAATTAGACTTAACGCGGCAAATATAATATTTATAGCCGACTTTTAAAGGGTATATAGCTAACTAGTAAGAATAGGGGAGGAACCGGAGATAATAACAGATTTAGATATAGAAGCGCTACTAGGAATATAAAATACGGGAATAGAAAGCTCTATATAAAATAAGTAGTAACTAGGATATAGATATAAGAAATAGAAGCTCTAAATATCCTAGAGAAAGTAGAAATAGAGAAAGCGAGAAACGAAGGAGAGGCGAAGGACCCCCGCTAGGGGTCCGCTACCTATCTATTATATAGTACAACTACGGCAATATAAACCACCGTCTTATAAGGCCCTTGCTAGACAGCTTAGACCTAGAGAAATACTACATCCTTACTATATAAGAGCCGTATTATAATGCCTACATATAATTAATATACTGCCCCTAAGGATTCCAGCTCCTATATAAACTAAAAGCAGCCATATACGTGTGCTTTATAATCAGTAAGGCTATTAGCCTATCCTTATAGTTATAGTAGGTAGTTAACCTAGATATTATAGTTATAACAATCCAGACATATAGGGGACCGGTTTAGATTATTAATATATATAACCCTAGGGTTAAAGGGGTCCCATAAATAGAGAACATTATATCGGTAATAAGCTTACTAGAAACCGAAGATATAGAGTCTATCCTATTAGGAGATATAAACCTCTACTACCCGCGGTAAAGGGGTATCTATATTGCTGCTAAATGATAGGCAGAGTGCCTACTAAAAGCTATAGACACCTAGGGCCTTAAGCTAGCTACCCCCCTAGGAGCAATTATATGGTAATAAGGCACCGCCAGAAGCATAATTAACCTTATATTTATAGACGAAGGCCTATACTAGAGACTTGAAAGATATAACCCTAAAGAAGAATAAGCACTTGCTTTAGACCATATCCCTATCTAAATACAGCTAGATCTGGATATTAAGGTATAATTAAATAGTAAAAGATATGTAATAAGAAAGCTTAAGATAGATAGCTTCCTTAATATAGTTAAACAATAACTTTAAGACCTAGAAGAAATCTACCTAATACTAAATAAGCGAGGCTTAGTGGCTACCCCTAAGGAAATTAACCAAAGGCTAAAAAGAATCCAGGTAGCAATTAAAAATAGGTTAAAAGAGCACTACCCGGTCTTAAAAGCGGGCCCCTATACATAACACACATAGTCCGCATAATGCGCGGTTCTTGTCGCCAGCTAACAATAAGTAAAAAAAAAATATATAAGTAGCTATAATCCTAAAGATGAGAGACATTACAAAGACATAAGAAACCAGCTAAAGAATACCCTAAAAAAAGAAGTAAGGAATAGCTAGAGACGGTTTATAAATAAGTATACTATTAACCTAAGCCTCCCCTATAACAAAGGTCTTTAAAAGATAGCAAAATAGGTAAAGAGAAAGGCAGGACGTTTAGTAAAAAACCTATACCTTCCACCCCTGCGAAGACTAGGTAAATTACTAGCTATAAGCGACAATAATAAGAAGGCAAAAATCCTTACAAAAAGATTTTTCCCCTAATTAGCTCTAGTAGACCTTAGCGATATTATAGGCGAAGTATTGGTAACTCACCTAAGGGTTAACAGTGATATAACAACTGAAGAAATGGCTAGAACTATTAGCCGCCTTTTAAATAATATAGTACTAGGACTAAATGGGATTCTAAATAAAGCCCTAAAGACCTACGGACTACTAATAGCACCTTAGCTTACGGATATAGCTAAAGTATACTTTATAATAGGCTACTACTTAAGACTTAAAAGAGCTATAACAATGTTTATCCTATATAAAGAAGGTAAAGTAGACTACTTATTTCTAGGGAGCTACCGCCCTATTGCCTTAGAGAATACCCTTAGTAAGATCTTAGAAAGGGTAATAGCGGACCGTATAGTAGATATAGTAGAGAAATACGCCCTACTACTACAAAGCTAAATAGGGGCAAGAAAGAACCGCTCAACACTATTAGCACTTACGCTACTCGCTGCCACTATTAAATCAGCATAAGCAATGCGAAGGGACTTTATAGTATTAATACTTAGCCTAGATATTAGTGGCGCCTATAATAACATACCCTATAAGCGTCTCCTATACATCCTTAGAGTAAAAGGCTTCCTAGAATAGATTATACAATTTATTTAAGGGTTTATAGGCTAAAAAGAAATATTACTAGTCTTTAGCGGATACTAAAGCCCCCCTATTGCAGTTGCAATAGGAATACTATAAGAATTACCCCTCTCGCCTATACTTTTCCTTTTCTTTATAAGCAACCTACTTAACTCCTTTAAGGAAGGGGCGACCTAGGGGATAGGCTTTATTAACGATACAAACCTAATTATATACGGGCCAATAGCCGTAGAGAATTGCAGAATGCTAGAGAAAGCCTATAACACCTATATAGAATAGGCAAGACAATATAAAGTCCAATTCTTACTAAAAAAATACCAGCTAATTTATTTTATAAGAAAACGCAACTAATCTATAGATTTTTAGCATATAATTCGCATCTAAGGCTTTAGGGGTTAGCTAGTTTAGGGCCTAAGAGTATTAGGAGTATAGGTAGATAGTAAGCTCTAGTAGAGCGTATATGCGGCCTAAGCAGCCCGTAAGGGCCAAGTATAGTATATCGCATTATCTAGGATCGTTAATTCCATATAGGGCCCATGCTTTTAGAGGTCACGCCTACTATATATAGCAGTTGTCCGGCTAACCATAACATATAGGTCTAGTATTTAGGCCATTAAAGAATCTAAGAAAGGCCCCCCTAAATCGCTCCTTAAACTACTCTAAAAGGTCTAAATAGCCTACCTCTGGAGTATAATAGGCGGATATAAGCGAACGGCCACAGTACTGCTTGAGAAGGAAGCTAATATTCCCCCCCTATAACTATATATTAAAGCCGCTGTAATATAAAGGGCGTAAAAGGAACGCAACTTTAATGTTATAAAGTATATTAAGATACGCCTAAATAAACTATAGAGGGACCCTAGGGCGCCTTATAGGAGAACAAACCAATAACCCTAAAGTAGGGAAGATATATTAGAGAAATAGGTAAAGAAAGCAAAAGAAGAATAGTGCTACTTTAGGGCCCAAGCCTATATAGAGGAGGAAAGAAGACGCGTAAGAGGCCAGCAAGGATAATAGTAAGAGAGAGAAAAGAGCCAAAGTAAAGCATAAAAGAACGCTAGGGAACTAACTACCGCAATGTAATACTAGCTGGACTAACGCTAGAGAGGCGTATGGGAGTTAAAGGTACAGAGGTTAACTAAGGCAAGAAGAACCCAAGCCGTAGTATAGTTAACGCTATAGGGGGTAAACACTCTAGGGCTTTAAGAAGGCCTAATAAAGGCAGAAAATATAATAGCAACACTTTTAAGAACAAAAGTAATAGGACTAAAAGACTGGCTCTACTAGGTAGGTGTCCTAGTAGGTAGCCTAAGATATAAATATAGCTGGCTAAGACAGACACCAAAGCACGTAATACTGCTATGCCCCTTACGTACTAACCGAGAAGTAATACTCTTAGTAGCTGGCACAGAGAACTATAAGACACTGCTCTCAATATAAAAAGGCCTTAAGGCGGTTACCCAGTGGCTTATTAGCTAAAATGTACTAAACCAGTTCCGGGTTATAAAGGAAATGGCAATAAAAGGCAAGGGGGCGAGCAACGGGTGCCCCCTGATGACTCTATAGCAGTAGAGTAAAGTTTACAATACTAGCGCGTCCGTAGGCTTGTTACGGCAGCAGTGGTTCCTAAGGAGGTCAAAAAGTAAGGTAGCAGGAGCACTATAGGTAACTTGTAGGCGAGTCCCATAAGGCGGGGAGATGGATTACGGGGTTTTCTTAAATAGAGTTTTCTCCCCACATGTATATAAGGAGTAGTCCGCGTGGGCCTAATAGGGATCCGAATCGGACGTTAAGCAATGAATTATTATTATTAATTCCACTATAAAATAGGGAATATTAGTAAAGATTAAGACCCCACTAAATATAATATCTATCGCTTTATAAGACGTAAGAGAAGTAAAATAGCGAACTACTTTGGCACTTAATAAAGGTAAAAGGCCAAAGGCTTAAGACTCTTAAGATAAGATGCGAGATAACTAAGATTTTTAAGATAAGATAAGGTAAGCTTAAGGACCTATAATAAACAATAACCGATAGAGTAGAATAATGGCTTAGTTTAGTAATATATAAATAAGCTTAGGACGAAGTTTCCTAAAGATATAAGACTTTTAAGACGAGATAAGTAAGATTTAAGACTCTTAAGACAAGATAAGAACACTAAAGAAGCCTAGTTAAACTAAGGCTAAAGTAAGGCTTAAGATAGAAGCAAGCTTAGGATTTAGAATCTTATAGGACTAAGACTTTAGTAATAGAATAAGGACTATTAAAGAAATTGCGAGTAGGGCTTAGCAACCGGACCGAAATATTAGTACTAAGATTAAGAAGTAGGAAGATTTTAAGGATTTATTTATAAGACGCAAACTAAAAAAAACTATAGAAGAATTTAGGTAAAGAATTACCGTATAGTAAGAATAGAAACTAGATAAGAGATTTAGTATACTAGGCTATATAAGGGATAGAGCATCTATATAAAGAATTACTAATAGGCTTAGAGTAGGTATACTAAGAGCTAAGTGGCTTACTAAACTGGAAAACGAAGAGGATTTAGGGATCCCTATTAGATTTAAAGAACGATATATAAAGGGCTGTTATAATATAGTAATAAGAAGATACTTTCTTACGGATAAGCCGTATATACTTTAGTAGCTATACTAAAAGTAGTATAGGTAATAACGTAATAATGAATAAGAAGATTTTTATATATAGTTAGATAAATAAGTTATCTAAAACTACCTAATTATAGAGAAGGCTATAACTTATATTAAAGGAGCCTTAATTATAACATTAAAGGATCTAGAGAAACGATTAGAGGACTAGAGAAGTAAGAGACGTATCTTAGTACCCGCGAATAAAGTTATAATGTTTAGATTAATATAATAGAGGTTTAAATTTAAAGATAAAGATAAGTTAAGAGTTAACCTAAAATACTTAGCATACTATACGCTATTATAGATTGTATATATAGATGATATATATAAAATATATAAAAATCTAAAAAAAAAGAATTGGAAATACTCTATAAGGATATATTAGACGCTATGTAACGTGGCCCGCCTTTACGTCACCATACGGCCAAAAAGACTGAGAGTGCTTGCGAACTTGTCGTAAGCGCGGCGGGACCTAATATATATACTCTTACACGCTAAATAAGCGATAGTATAGGAATGCTAAATATATATATAGATAGCATTTAACGGAAGTTTAAGAGTTAGGAGACTTAATACTTTAACTAAAAAGATTTCTTACGGAAGAATACTTAGACGGATAATAGTAGTAGGAATGCTTAGAGAATACGTGTTTATAGTATATAGAAGATAAAAAGCGAATTAGGTATTAGCTAAAGAGTAAGCTAAGTATAATAGGATTAAACAGCTAATAGTTAGGAAAAGTAGAGGCCTATAAGACTAAAGGGAGCCAGTAGTAAAGCCTTAGACCCTTAAAGGAATTTAAGAATAATATTTAAATTTATAAGTTAAATAGTAAGATTAGCAGTTTAAAGTACTAATAGATAGTGGAGTAATATAGAATTATATCTTACTAGTAGTAGTTAAAAGAATAGGATTACCTTATAAATAGAAGGAGTAATTTTACCTATTAGTTACAATTTTAGGAGATCTAATAGCCTATAAAGGAGGGATTATTAATCTTAAAATAGGACCTATTTAGATAACTATTAAAGAGAGATAAATTAAGATATCTTTTAATATCCTACTATTAGGATGAGATAAGGCAGTACTAAGGATACCTTAGTTACAGGAATATAACCTAAGGATTAATTAGATTATAGTAGGTTAATATTAGAGATACTTAATAATATAAGATGCGATAATAAACTAAGTTAGTATGGTACTAAGTTAGAGCGATATATAAAGAGACTAAGTAAGGCTTAAGTTATATACTAAAAAGATATTATAAGTATAGTAAGAAACTATAGAGCCTAAAAAGTGAAAAGCTAGTAGATTATATAGTATAGGACTATAAAATAGAGTTAGAACTAGGAATAAGTCTAAGGTTTTTTCTAACCTATAAGCTTACTAAAGAAGAGGTAAGAGCACTTAAAGAGTTTGTCTAAGAAAACTTACGAAAGGGATATATTAGACTATTATAGTTATTAATAGGTTATCCAGTACTATTTATACTAAAGAAAAATGGAAAACTTAGGTTATATATTAACTATAAACAGTTAAATAGCATTACTTAAAAGGATAGGTATCCTTTACCCTTAATTAGCGAAATTTAAGATTAGATAGGTAACGCGTAAATCTTTACAAAGATAGATTTAAGATAGGTATACTACTAGATTAGAATTAAGGAAGGCAATAAATAAAAAGCAGCCTTTATTAGGAAATTTTTTTTTAGGCACGTTGTTGTAAGCGAAAATCGGGTCTGCAAAACCTGCGTAAGTCGCGATTTGCGGCAATTCGCAGCAATTTGCTA
>Ga0307515_10004451_pt1 | contig 29009 bp, 31 predicted proteins | sample 17_EM_MG_FD_194513 | JGI IMG/M metagenome (GOLD analysis project Ga0307515, IMG submission 194513) | Populus trichocarpa ectomycorrhiza microbial communities from riparian zone in the Pacific Northwest, United States - 17_EM | ecosystem: Host-associated > Plants > Roots > Unclassified | place... | reverse complement strand
GACAGACCCTTCTGGAATTGCACCCGATTGATCGACATGACCCATCTCCTTTGCCGTTGATGCGTCCATCTTCTCAGGCCGGTAGCTCACCACGTGAGCCCGCTGAGCTTGGGGGCTAATCAAGATGATCAATGCGAAGGCGAGCACGAGGCGCATGGCGTTCTCCACGAAAGGGCAACCTGTGCCCAACGCCGCACCGTGGATGGAGTTGACAGCGAGAACCCTGCCGACGATCCGTGATCAGCCTTCGACCTGCTCCAGCGCCAGCAACTCATCCACCGTCTGCCGGCGCCGGATCAGGCGCGCCGTGCCGCCGTCCACCAGCACCTCGGCGATGTACGGCCGCGAGTTGTAGTTGGATGACATCGATGCGCCGTAAGCCCCGGTGTCGTGGAACACCAGCAGGTCGCCCACTTGGGCCTGCGGCAGGGCACGCGTCAACACCACGCCGCCTTCGCCTTGCGTGAACACGTCGCCCGATTCGCACAGCGGGCCGGCCACCACGGTGGGCTGCACCGGGCGCGGCGTGTCGTCCGCCGGCAGCAGCTCGATGCCGTGGTAACTGCCGTACATCGACGGGCGCATCAGCTCATTGAAGCCGGCATCGACCAGCACGAAGTGGTTGCTGCCCATCTGCTTGGTGGCGCGCACCTCGGCCACCAGCACGCCCGATTCGGCCACGAGGTAACGCCCAGGTTCGATCTCCAAATGCAGCTTGTGGCCGCGCTGCTGCTCGATCTGCCGGCGGGCGGCGTCCCACAGGCTGAAGTAGTGCGCGGTGTCGATGGTGGGCTCGCCGGCACGGTAGGGGATCGACAGGCCGCCACCGGCCGAGATGGCTTCGATCGGCATGTCGACGCGGCCGACCAGCTCGACCATCGCCGTGCACACCTGCTCCAGATGCGAGTAGTCCACGCCCGAGCCGATGTGCATGTGCAGGCCCACGAGCTTCAGCCCGTGCTGGCGAATCGCCGCCAGGGCAGCCGGCAGGTCGGTGTGCCAGATGCCGTGCTTGCTGTGCTCGCCGCCGGTGTTGGTCTTGTTGCTGTGGCCGTGGCCGAAGCCGGGGTTGATGCGCAGCCACACGCGGTGCCCCGGTGACAGGGCGCCCAGCTGATGCAGCATGTCGATCGAGCCGGCGTTGACGTCGATCTTCGCGGCCACCACCTTCGCCAGCGTCGCGTGGTCGAACAGGTCGGCCGTGAAGACGATGCCCGGCGCGGTGTAGCCCGCCGCCAGCGCCCGCTCGATCTCGCCCAGCGACACCGCGTCGACCCGCACGCCCTCTTGCCGCATCAAGCGCAGGAGGTGCGTGTTCGAGCTGGCCTTCTGCGCGAAGCGAATGGTGTCGAACGCCCGCAGCGCGGCGATGCGCTCACGGATGGTGGCGGCGTCGTAGACCCAGACCGGCGTGCCGTGGGTCGTTGCGATAGAGCGAAGGGTGTCGGGTGTGAACGGGTTCATGGCTCGCATGGTGCCTGCAGCAAGGCATTCTGAAAATTACTTGTTTGTCAGCCACCTATTCATTCTTGATATGCTGGCTTGATGAAGATCACGCATCGCCAAGTCGAGGTGTTCCGGGCTGTGATGAACACCGGCAACGTCACCCAGGCTGCGCTCTCGCTGCACAGTTCGCAGCCCACCGTGAGCCGCGAACTCGCCCGCCTGGAGCAGGTGCTGCAGATCAACCTGTTCGACCGCGTGCGCGGCCGGCTGCGCCCCACGGCCCAGGCGCTGGCGCTGCTTGAAGAGGTGCAGCGCTCCTATCTCGGGCTCGACCGCATCGCCGCGGCCGCCAAGTCATTGCGTGAATTCACCCAGGGCCGCCTGGCCATCGCCTGCCTGCCCGCGCTGGCGCACGGCCTGCTGCCGCAGGCCACCCAGCTGTTTGCGGCGGCCCATCCGCAGGTGGGCATCAGCATCACGCCGCAGGAGTCGCCGCTGCTCGAAGAGTGGCTCACCGAGCAGCGCTTCGACCTGGGGCTGTGCGAGCGCATCCACGCCCCGGCCGCCACCGCGCTTACTCCGCTGCTGCAGGCCGACGAGGTGGCCGTGCTGCCCGACGGCCACCCGCTGCTGGGGAAGCGCGTGCTGAAGCCCAAGGACTTCGCCGGCCAGCCGTTCGTGAGCTTCGCGCCGGCCGACCCGTACCGCCTGCTGGTGGACCAGATGTTCGAGCAGCAGGGCGTTCGCCGCCACCTGGCCCTTGAGACGGCCAGCGCCGCCTCGGTGTGCGCTCTTGTGCGGCAGGGCCTGGGCGTGGCGATCGTCAACCCGCTGACGGCCATGGAGTTGGCCGGCGCCGGGCTGCAGGTGCGGCCGCTGTCGGTGTCGATCCCTTTCGCGGTGACGCTGGTGGTGCCGCAGCTGCGCCCGGCCAGCCCGCTGCGCGAGGCGTTCGTGAAGTGCCTGAAACAGGCGGCCAGCACGCTGCAGGCGAGTCTGCGGGGCTTGTCGAGGCAGCCGCGCTGACGACCCAGAATTGCATCAACCTGTAGGAAAACCGGGAATAAGTCACGAATCAGGCGGTCCGGTCTAGTATCCGGCCATGCGGGACTTCGACTCGACTCTCTGGCGAATCAGCGCTTTCGAACGCGCGCGGGAAGCGGGCGAGGCCTCGCCCGGCATCGGCTTCGACCGCCCCACGCTGCTGCCGACCACGCTCATGGCCGACCTGCAGCGCCTGGAGGCCAACCCGGCTTCCAACGACGTGCTGGAGGTCATCGCCGCCTGCATCCGCAACCGCGAAGCCGCGCTGCTCTACTTGGCGCACGGGCCTTACGTCTGGCCGGTCACGTTGTTCCCCCGGCAAGACCTCTACCACTCGCCGGTCGACGTGACCGACATCGCCGCCGAGACCTCGCTCTCCAGGCTGAAGCTGATCAGCGCCGAGCCACCCGGTGTCATGCCGCCGGGCCACGCCCAGCATGACCGCGTTGCCGCCATCGACAAGTACCGCCCGATCTCGAAGCTGCTCTGGGCCGTGGCGCTGAACGGCCCGCGCGACTTCGTGCTGAACGAGATCGGCGGCAAGGCGGCCTACCGCTTGTCGGGCCGCATCGAAGAGTTGCCCGGCGCGCTGGGTGCGTTGCAGCCGGCAGCCGTTCGTCTGCGCCAGGATTCCGCCTCGCTGCGAGACATCGCCGCGTGGCCGGGCATGAGCCCGCAGCGTGCGTCACGCCTGCTGAACGCGCTGTACCTCACCGGCGTTTTGATGGTCACGCGCAGCCACCATGCCGCGCGCGACGAGCCGTCCGGCTGGCGCGGCCTGTTCGGCCGGCGCAAGTAAAGCGCCACCCGAAAACGCTGCTGCTCCACAGATCGCGCGGCCCTGTCGGCCCCACCTGCAGCCTGTCGCAAGCCGCTGGTACGCAACCATGCAAACGCTAACCTGATGACTCCCAACCCTCAGGAGATGCGACATGAGCATGAGCGACGAACTGGCCCGACTCGGCCAACTGCACAGCCAAGGCGTGCTGTCTGACGACGAGTTCGCCCGCGCCAAGGCGCGTGTGCTGAACGGGGCGCCGCCGGCCCGCCCCGAAGCCCCGGCCATCGCGGCCGTGAACGCGCTGCGCCGCAGCCGTGACGAGCGCTGGTTCGGCGGGGTCTGCGGCGGCATCGGCAAGATCACCGGCATGGCCACCTGGATCTGGCGGCTCATCTTCGCTTTGTTGGCGGTGTGCGGCGGAACCGGCGTGCTCTTCTATGTGCTGATGTGGATCTTCGTGCCGCTGGAAGAGCCGGGCTTCAACCCGGCCTCGGGCCAACAGCCCGCCGCTTGATACATCGAGCGCCCCGGCGCTTGAGGTACAAACACAGCTCTTCCGGCGCCAACCCGGGCGCCCCCATCACTCACGAGGTGTCCATGATCCGTTCCCTTTTGCCGGTGCTGCTGTTGGCCAGCACCGCGGCCTGCACCGTTGCGCCGCAGAACCCGTCCGCCCCGCCGGCAGACACGCCGCTGATCGAGCGCGCCAAGATCTTCGGCAACCCCACCAAAACGGGCGGGCGCATCAGCCCCGATGGCCAGTGGCTGTCGTGGATCGCCCCGCGCGACGGCGTGCTGAACGTCTGGGTCGCGCCGGTGAACGACGTGAGCCAGGCCCGCGCGGTGACGGCCGAGAAGCTGCGCCCGATCCGCACCACCTTCTGGTCACCCGATTCGAAGAGCGTGCTCTTCATCAACGACAAGGGCGGCGACGAGAACTTCCTGCTCTACGGGGTCGACGTGGCCAGCGGCGCGCAGCGCAGCTTCACGCCCTTCGAGAAGACCCGCGCGCAGGTGATCAACATCAGCCGCAAGGTGAAAGACCGCATCCTCGTCGGCATCAACAACCGCGACCCGCGCTGGCACGACGTCTACAGCCTCGATCTCGCCACCGCCAAGCTCACGCTGGTACAGCAGAACGACGGCTACGGCGGCTTCATCAGCGACGAAGATCTCAACCTGCGCATCGCCGAGAAATCGCGTGACGATGGCGGCACCGACTACTACCGCATGGCAGGCGGCAAGGTCGAAGCCAAGCCCATGGCCGAAGTGGGCCTCGAAGATTCTCAGACCACCAACCCGGTCGGCTTCACCGCCGACGGCAAGACGCTCTACTGGACCGAATCGCGCGGGCGCGACACGGCGGCGCTGGTTGCACAAGACGTGGCCTCTGGCCAGACCCGCATCGTCGCGCAAGACCCGCGAGCCGACATCGGCGATGCCGTCTACGACCCGAAGACCGGCGTGGCCACGGCCTATTCGCTCTCGTACCTGAAGAACGACTACGTGGCGCTTGACCCGGCGATGAAGGCCGACCTCGACTTCCTGAAGAGCAAGACGCCGGGGCAGTTCAGCATCGCCTCGCGCACCGATGCCGACGACAAATGGATCGTGGCCGTCGACCCCGTCACCGCGCCCGTGTCCACCTGGCTCTACGAGCGCCAGGGCCGGCGGCTGACGCAACTCTTCGTCAGCCGCCCCGAACTCGAAGGCGCGCCGCTGGTGCAGATGTTCCCGCAAGAGATCAAGTCGCGCGACGGGCTGACGCTGGTGTCCTACCTCACGCTGCCCAAGGTGGCCGATGCCAACGGCGACGGCAAGGCCGACAAGCCGGTGCCGATGGTGCTCTTCGTGCACGGCGGCCCGTGGGCGCGCGACGACTATGGCTACCACAGCTACCACCAGTGGCTGGCCAACCGCGGCTACGCCGTGCTGTCGGTCAACTACCGCGGCTCCACCGGCTTTGGCAAGAAGTTCACCTCCGCCGGCGACATGCAATGGGGCCGCAAGATGCACGACGACCTGCTCGACGCCGTCGATTGGGCGGTGAAGAACGGCGTCACCACGCGCGACAAGGTCGCCATCATGGGCGGCTCGTACGGCGGCTACGCCACGCTGGCCGGCATGGCCTTCACGCCGACCACCTTTGCTTGCGGTGTCGACATCGTCGGCCCGTCGAACCTCTTCACGCTGCTGAAGACCATCCCGCCGTACTGGGAGGCGTTCAAGCAGCAGATGTTCAAGCGCATGGGCGACCCCGGCACCGAAGCCGGCCAGGCCGTGCTGAAGGAGCGCTCGCCGCTCTACTCGGCCGACAAGATCGTGCGCCCGCTGCTCATCGGGCAGGGCGCCAACGACCCGCGCGTCAACGTCGCCGAGTCCGACCAGATCGTCGCGGCTATGGCGGCCAAGAACATCCCGGTGACCTACGTGCTCTTTCCCGACGAAGGCCACGGCTTCGCGCGGCCGGTCAACAACATCGCGTTCAACGCGGTGTCGGAAAACTTCCTCGCGCAGTGCTTGGGTGGGCGGGCCGAGCCGATCGGCGGCACGCTGAAGGTGTCGACGGCGCAGATCAAGCACGGCGCGGAGTTTGCGCCTGGCTTGAAGGAGGCGATCGAGGCGAAGTGAAGAGGGCAGGGTTGCCGTGAGGCGTTAGGCGAATGGCTGTCGTGCGCTTGTACACGGCTAATGTCGTCAGCCTCCCACTCCACACTCACAGCATGGACCGACCGGCTCTAAGCATCGACACTTTCGGTGAGCTGCTGCCGCACTTGCGTGGGCATGTGTTTCACGTGTCGCTTGCATCGAGTCTTCCTGCTATCAAGGCAGCCGACCAGCTCGAGGTCAATGATGGCCGCCGAGAGTCGCCATTCGGGAATACGTCAAATGGCTTCTTCAGACTCAAGGGCTGCGTCTCCTTCTTCGACTACAGAGACTGCGATTCGCCAGCGTGGGACGAACATGCCAACAAGTGTTTTCCGACCGTGCCTCTCCGCACAGAGAGTCAAATCGTCATCTTCTTTCTCGCCGACACTGAGTACGGGAAGCTGCTCAGTTGGGAGAATTGGAAGATCGAAGAGGCGTGGTCGCAGAGAGTCGTGCCACATGTCGAGTGCGGCTACCCGTCACCCGTGCCCCTTTCTGTCCTGTCGAGTCGCCTCCATGTTCGTGCAAATAGCAATACGTTCTAGCTGGCCTCATCGGGCGGCTAGCCCATCGAGCGGACACGCAACGGCATGCCACGTGTGACCCTCATTTCATTGCACACGCGCCACGCCGCTGATTGCCGGTCATGTAAAACGTTGGTTCTTCTAGGAGATCTCATGGCAAAACTGAAGCAAGCGGTCTATGGCAACCAAGGTGCCTAACCCTTTACCCCCATGCATGATGCCCAGCGCTGCGTGTTCCCCACAGCAATGAACCATCTCATCCTCCTCGGCGATTCGATTCTTGACAATGCCTCCTATACAGAAGGCGGCCCAGCGGTCATCACGCATGTCCAAGAACAGATTCCGAAAGACTGGAAAGCAATTCTGCTGGCTGTGGATGGTTCCACTACTGAGAACGTTGCCGATCAAATCCGAAAGGTCCCGCCGAACGCCTCACACTTGCTGCTGAGTGTTGGAGGAAACAACGCCATTCTCAGGGCAGACGTCCTGGAAACACCAGTCCAGTCAAGCGGCGAGGCGCTCATGCTCTTGTCTGAAGTCGTCCAGGAGTTCGAGGCTTCCTATCGAGAGGCCGTGAAGGCATGTCTCAGCCTTGATCTTCCACTCGTGGTCTGCACCATATATCACGGCAACTTCCCGGACCCGAACTATCAGCGGCGAGTCATCGTGGCGCTGGCGCTCTTCAATGACGTCATCATTCGCGTTGCCATGGAGAACCGGCTCAAGATCATCGATCTCAGGTTCGTTTGCACTGGGCCGGAAGACTACGCAAATCCCATTGAACCGTCTGCGTCTGGTGGGGCGAAGATCGCTCAAGCCATCGTCGGGGCAGTCACGGAGCCGCGGCTCGCCGTGCGCGGCGTATGCATCGTCGCGGTTTAATCTTTCCCATCGAGAGAGTGTTAGCCTATCCATGCACGTCGCCATTGAATCGCCAGATCAACCCGAAGTAGTCGAGCTGATTGCCGAACTCGACGCATACCAGAGCTCGCTCTATCCGCCAGAGAGCACGCATTTCTTGGACCTTGCTTCGCTGAAGAATCCGAACGTGCTGTTTGTCGTTGCACGAGATGCGCAGCAGCGAGCCGTCGGTTGTGGTGCCATCGTGCTCGAGGCTGGATACGGTGAACTCAAGCGCATGTATGTTCATCCTCGCGGCCGAGGCAAGGGCGTTGCGAAAGCTGTGCTGGCCAAGCTCGAATCAGAAGCTGCGGTCGCAGGCCGCAAGTTGTTGAAGCTCGAAACCGGGCCTCTCCAACCGGAGGCACTGGGTTTCTACGCTCGCAGCGGCTTCGAGCGCCGCGGCCCATTTGGTGAATACTGGAATGACCCACTCAGCGTCTTCATGCAGAAGCGAATTGCCGAATAAGGCGCTTGCTCCTCGTCGCGGTTCCGCAATCTCTCGGATAGCTCGGGGCGGAGAAGCCCTTTTCATTCGGTAGGCCGGACGAATACTCCCGTGCCTCCCTTCTCCGCATCTCGCTTGGTCTTGGCGCCTGCTTTTGTCGTGGCCGCGCTCGTGTGCTTGCCTTGCCGCGCTGAAGGCGAGAAGGTCGCGCCTGAACTCCAAGCCGTGGCTGACTCGCTCGCGGTCGAGCATCGGGTCTGCGCGGTGGCGTACGCGGTGGTCTCTGCCCGCTCTGTCAGTACCTCCGGCGTTGCATCCGGATGCGACCCTGCGCAACAACTGACTCCCGATTCAGTCTTCCAGGCGGCCTCTTTGGCCAAACCTGTCGTTGCCTATGGCGTCTTGAAGCTGGTCCAGCGCGGGCTCTTGGAGCTGGATGCTCCTGTGCTCAAGTACCTGCCGCAGGGCTACGTACGTCGGAAGAACCCCTTCGACAACCGCCCGCCAGCACTCACTGAACTTGTAGATGCGCCAGAGTTGACAGCGGTCACCCTGCGAATGCTCTTGAATCACACGTCCGGTCTCCCGAATTGGTCCACGGAGCGTTTGGCCTTTGGCTTCTCTCCGGGCACGTCGTGGCAGTACTCGGGCGAAGGCTTCGTGCTGCTGCAGCGCGTGGTCGAAACCGTGACCGAGGTGCCATTGGATCAATTCATGCGTCGCGAGGTCTTCGACCCCATTGGCATGGCCAGCAGTGAATTCCGATGGAACGCTGCCTTGGCAGGCAAGTTGGTGGAAGGCACGTCTCTGTCGGGCCAGAAGCGTCAGCTCCGATTTCCGGAGCCAATCGCTGCCGCCTCGCTCTATACGACTGCGAACGACTACGCGAGATTCGTGGCAAGGCTCCTGAACGATTCATCGGCGATGAATCTGACAATCGAAAAGCCGGCCACAGCCGACCGCTCACTCGGTCTCCAATGGGGCCTCGGCTGGGGCATCGAACCCGGTGCGCAAGGGGCAAACTTGTGGCAATGGGGAAGCAACCCCGGTTATCGAGCTTTCGTCATGGCCTCAGCCTCGTCGGGCAATGCGATCGTGATTCTGACCAACAGCGAGCGTGGAATGGCGCTGGCAGCGCCACTGACGAAGATCGTGCTTCCAGGAGAACACAATGCGTTCAAGTTCCGCATGCTTCACTAGCGCCAAGCCATCCTGCGGCACGGCCTAACCCATTGGTCGAGTGGCATCTGCGGACGGCTTTCTCTTGTGCCGAGGAATCCGATACCCGAGGGGTGCATGGGTGACGAAAGGGGCAAACCATGGCGATGAAAAAGTCGATCCCCGCGGCCAACCCCGATGCGTATGTCGCCGGGTTGTCGGGCTGGCAGCGCGATTGCGTCGAGCACCTGCGCGCTGAAGTCCGTGCTGCTTCGAAACTGGAAGAGGTGGTGAAGTGGCGCCACCTGGTCTATCTATCGAACGGGCCGGTGTTGCTCATTCGGGCCGAGGAGCAGCGGGTGCTGTTCGGCTTTTGGCGAGGGCAGCGGCTGCGCGGCATCGAGGCCGGCCTCAAGCCCGGCGGGAAGTACGAGATGGCCACGCTGGAATTGCGTGATGGCATGAGCGTTGATGCCACCGTCGTGCATCAGCTGACGAAGGAGGCGGTTGCGCTCAACCAGTCGCTGGGTGACCCGACGCAGGTGGAAAAATGAGCCTCTCTTGAATTTCGAGTGGGTGGGTGTCCCCAAATACCCTTCGACGGGGCTCAGGACAGGGCTCGTTGACGCCCTGCTCGCACCGCGACTTCGCTCACCAGCCCTTCGACGGACGGGCCTTCGACAAGCTCAGTCCCTGCTCAGGGCAAACGGGTGGCTGGGCGTTTACCCACTCGAAATTCAACAGCCAAAAATGATGTGAGCGGGTCAAGCCGCCTTCAACATGCCCTTGGCTTCGATGAAGGCCACCACTTCTGCCAAACCGACCAGGGTCTTGAGGTTGCTCATCACGAAGGGCCGGTTGGGGCGCATGCGTTTGGTGTCGGCTTCCATCACGCCGAGGTCGGCGCCGACGTAGGGGGCGAGGTCGGTCTTGTTGATGACGAAGAGGTCGCTCTTGGTGATGCCGGGGCCGCCTTTGCGCGGGATCTTCTCGCCGGCGGCGACGTCGATCACGTAGATGGTGAGGTCGCTCAGCTCGGGGCTGAAGGTGGCGGCGAGGTTGTCGCCGCCGGACTCGATGAACACGATGTCGGCGTTGGGAAACTTCTCGAGCATGCGGTCGACGGCTTCGAGGTTGATCGACGCGTCTTCGCGGATGGCGGTGTGCGGGCAGCCGCCGGTTTCCACGCCCATGATGCGTTCCGCCTCGAGCGCGCCGGCCACCGTGAGCAGGCGCTGGTCTTCCTTGGTGTAGATGTCGTTGGTGACGACCACCAGGTCGTACTGCGTGCGCATGTGCTTGCACAGCATCTCGACCAGGGTGGTCTTGCCCGAGCCGACCGGGCCGCCGACGCCCACGCGCAGCGGTGGGAGTTTCTTGGTGCGATGGGGAATGCTGTGCAAGGTGTTCATGCGCCGATTATCAGCGCGGGGGCGGCGGGCGCTGGCCTCCGCCGCCGGGGCCGCCGGCCGGCCGTGCTGCGAGCACGCCGTTCGTCGTCTGGCAGGTGCCGGTGAGTGTCTCGCCGCCGCGGCCCGTGAAGCTCACGGTGGCGCCTTCGGTCTTGCCTTTGCAGGCCGCGATGGCTTCAGGGGGCGGGCCGGGCGGGGCGCCGCTGGCCGGCGGTGAAGGAGGTTCGGCGGTGGTGGCGGCCATGGCAAAGCCGATGGCCGCAGCGCCGCAGGCGGCGATGGCCGGGGCGATGAAACGGAAGTTGATCATGGTGATTCGTCTTGTCGTGGGCAGTGATGAAGGGTGTGTGCGACTCAGGCGATGGTCGCGGTCAGGTTCGCGGTGTAGCCGTTGGTGGTGTCGCCGCGGATGCTGACCATCTGGTAGGTGGTGCCGTCGCTGAAGACGTTGTCGGCCGAGAAGCTGGTCACCGAGGTGTTCTGCCCCTTGGTGTACAGCGAGCTGGCGTAGACCGCGCTCGTCACCGCCTGCGGGAAGGCCAGCTGCGAGGTGGCGGTGGCGGTCACGCTCAGGTTGTCGTTCAGGTAGATCTGGAAGTGGATGTGCGTGATGCGCCCCGCGTACCAGCCCGGGTAGATGGTGGTGAACGTGACCTGGCCATTGCTGTCGCTCACCTGGATGCCGCGCAGGTAGGTGAGCCCCGCCTGGCCGGCATTCTGCGAGTTGCTGTAGCCCGAGTAGAGGCCGTCTTTGTCGCAGTGCCAGATGTACACCGCCGCGCCGGCGATGGGTGTGCAGCCGTTGCTCAGGTCCTGCAGGGTCAGCGTCAAGGTCAGTGGCACGCCGGTCTTGCTTTCGCGGATGTCGCTGCGCACGATCGCCGAGTTGGAGAGGATGGCCAGCAGCGGGTAGGGCCCCTGGGTCTCCGTCGGCGTGAGCGTGCAGGTGCCGGCGCTGGCGCGTGTCGCCACCACCGTGTAGGTGCGGGTCGTGCTGCCGTCTTCGGCGATGACGACCACCGACAGCGTGGTGTTGCCCACCGCCACGGCGATCGAGGCAGACGCGTTGCCGCTGGCGACGCCGATGCCGTTGACTTGCACGGCGGCCGCGTTGCTGCTGCAGGTCGGCGTGACGGTGATCGACGTGACGGTGTTGGCCACCGACGCGGTGTAGCTGGTCGTCGAGGCTGAAAACGCCGGCGACAGGCTGCCTTGCGACAGCGTCAGCGCACTCAGGCTGGCGTCGGTGGAGGCCGTGGCGGAAGCGCGCGTCACGGTGACGGTGGTGGTGGCCGTGGTGCTGGCGTCTTCGGCCGTGACCACCACCGTGATCGTGTTGCTGCCCACTCCGAGTGCAAGGGCCGCCGACGCGCTGCCGTTGGTGACCGCCACCCCGTTGACCTTGATGGTGGCCGCCGCATTGGTGCCGGTGGCCGTGACGGTGATCGACGCCACGCCGTTGGCCACCGACGCGGTGTAGGCCGTGGTGCCCGAGACGAAGCTGGGCGACAGCGTGCCGGCCGACAGCACCAGGCCGCTCAAGGTCGCGTCTGCCGACACGCTGGTGGCCGCGCGTGTGACCGCGATGCTGTAGCTGCGCGTGGTGGCGCCGTCGCCGGCGGTGACGACGATCATCACGGTGGTCGTGCCCACGGCGAGCGAGATCGCGCCCGAGGCGGTGCCGCGCGTCACGGCCACGCCGTTGACGGTGATCGTGGCCGCGCTGCTGGTGCTGCTGGGCGTGAGGGTGATCGAGCCGGTGGCGTTGGTCACCGACGCGGTGTAGCTCGTGGTGCCCGATGCGAAGTCGGGCGACAGGGTGCCGGCCGAGAGCGCCAAGGCAGACAGCGATGCGTCCGACGAGGCGCTTGCGGATGCACGGGTGACCACGACGGTGTACGTGCGGGTGCTGCTGCCGTCGGCCGCGGTGACCACCACCGACAGGGTGTTCGCCCCCACGGCGAGCACGATCGACGCCGTGCTGCCGCCGCTTGCGACCATGCTGCCGTTGACCCTGATGAGGGCGTCGACGTCAGCGCTCGTCGGCGTGAGCGTGATCGTGCTCACGCTGTTGGCCACCGCCAGCGTGTAGCTCGTGGTGGCCGCCGAGAAAGCGGGCGACAACCCGGCGGCAGACAGGCTCAGGCCGGCCAGCGTGGCGTTGGTCGAGGCGCCGCTGCTGCTGTCACTGCTGTTGCCGCCGCAGGCGGCCAGCGTCAGCGCGGTCAGTGCACCCAGCGCATGGCGGCGGCGGGCAGGCAGGCGGTTGATCACGTCGGTCATGGAGGCGCTCCGTGCAGGGATGGGGTCAGGCGGAGATGCCGACGTTCAAGGCAATGGCGTAGCCCGCAGAGACGCTGCCGCTGATGGTGGGTGTCTCCAGCGTGGCGCCGTCGCTGAACACGTTGTCGGTGGACAGGCTGACCTGGCTGAAGTTCGAGACGCTTGCGCTGTAGCCGGTGCTCGCGAACACGGTGCTGCACTGGGCGGCCGGCATGGCGATCTGCGAGGTCTTGACCTTGTTGGTGGCAACCGTGGCCTTGCTGACGCTGGGGTAGACCTCGAAATGGATGTGCGGCCAGCGCCCGGAGTAGCAGGCCGGGAAGATGGTCGTGAAAGTGACCTGGCCATTGCTGTCGGTGACCTGCACGCCGCGCAGGTAGTTCTGGTCGGTGACGCCGGAGGAGTACAGCGAGTACAGGCCGTCGCGGTTGCAATGCCAGAGATAGATCGCATAGCCGGCGAGGCTGGCGCAGCTGCTGTTCGTGTTGACGAGGGTGAGGGTGACGGTCAACGGCACACCGGCCGCGGTGCCCGAGGCACCGGCGATGCTGGTGCGGATGTCGCTGCGCACGATGCCCGACAGTGTCAGCGCATTGACCACGCCGCTCGAATTGCTGTTGGAGCCGTCGCCGGGGTAGGGGCCAGCCGTTTCTTCGGGGATGACGGAGCAGGTGCCCGTACCGCTGCTGCCGCTCGACGACGAGCTGTCGCTGCTTGTTGTGCTGGTGCCGTCGTCGTCGCCACCACCGCCGCAGGCCAGCAGCGGTGCGACGGCGGCACCGGCTGCGAGCCACAGCAGCGAACGCCGGCGCTGCAGCAAGGTGTTCAAGTCGTGGGCCAGGCCGTGATCGTGGTCATGAGCTTGCATGGGGGTCCTGATAGGTGATGGTGTTGGCATGTTGATGGGGGACTGTTGCAGCCGAAGCGTCTTTGTGTGTCAACGCTGACGTGGTTGCTACAAGTTGCTTTGCACGCGGCGCAAATCACGCGGCGCAAATGGGCGCTTACGTCAGCTCGCGAGACGTGCAGCGGTCAGACGAGCGGTTGCCCGCTCTCGCGGTGCCGTTGGCGTGGCCATGGTTGCCGAGTGGGGCCGCAGCGGGCGCGTCCGAGCGCTTCTTGGGTTGGGCGACCAGAGGTGTTCTGGATGCTTGCGACCTGAGCCACTCGGCTTGCAAGGTGTCCACCCCGTGGGTGATCCGGCGCAGCCAGGCGAGCGCGACCGTGGTCTGGCCGCTCTTGACCAGCCGCTCGGCGATCACGCCAGCCTGCAGGGTGGCAGCGAGCAGGCGGCTCAGTTCAAGTGCCGAATCCAGGTCGGCGATGGCCAGGCGCTGAACCAGAGCGCGCAGCTCGTCGGTACCGGGTGCTTGCATGGGGGTCATACCGCGACTCCGATGGTGAGCGCGGCTGCGTAGCCGGCGCTCGTGCTGCCGGTCACGCTGGCCACCTGCAGGCTCGTGCCGTCGCTGAAAACGTTGTCGGTGGCGAAGCTGATCCGCGCAAGGTTGGCCACGCTCGCGCTGTAGCCGCTGGTGGCATAAACCTCTTGGCAGGTGGCGACCGGGAAGGCGAGCTGCGAGGTCCGGATCTTGTTGGTGGCGCCGGTGGCGGTGGCCAGATTGCGGTACACCTCGAAGTGCATGTGCGGCATGCGGCCCGGGTAGCAGCCGGGGAAGACGGTGGTGAAGGTCACCTGGCCCTTGCTGTCGGTGACCTGCAGGCCGCGCAGGTAGTTCTCGTCCGTCACGCCGGGGGAATACATCGAGTACCTGCCTGCCCCGTCGCAATGCCACAGGTAGATGGCGTAGCCCGAGAGGTCGGTGCAGTTCGTGTTGGTGTTGACGAGGGTGAGCGTCACCGTCAGCGCCATGCCGGTGGCCACGCCGGTGGCGCCGCCGAAGCTGCTGCGGATGTCGCTGCGGTCGATGCCGGCGAGCATCAGCGCGTTGGCCACGCCGCTCTCCGTGCTGTTGGAGCCGTCGCCGGGGAAGGGGCCAGCCGTCTCTTCGGGAATCACCGCGCAGGTGCTGCTGGCGCTGCCGGAGCTGCTTAGGGGCCCGCTCTTGCTGCTGGAACTGCTGGAACTGCTCGCCGAGTCGCCGTGACCGCCGCCGCAGGCGAGCAGCGGTGCACTGACCACGCTCGCCGTGCCGGCCAGCCACAACAGCGCGCGCCGGCGTTTCAGCAGGGTGCCGATGTCGCTGGCCAGACCCTCGGGGTGGTCGTGATCGTGGTGTTGCATGGGGCGTCTCGAACTAACGATGACGCCAGTGTGAACACCCGCTGTATCTGCCGTATCGCTTCTTTGTGTCGGTGCCGACACGGTTGCATCAAGCAGCCCCGGTACCCGGCGCTTCCTTCAAGGGCAGCACCAGCGCGGCGCGCAGGCCCCCGCCCTCGCGGTTGGCGAGCGTGAGCTGCCCGCCGTGGCGGTGCGCCAGGTCGCGGGCGATGTACAGGCCGAGGCCGGTGCCGCCGGTTTGCTTGCTGCGCGAGGTGTCGACGCGGTAGAAGGGCTGGAACACGGCTTCGAGCTGGTCCGCCGGGATGCCCGGGCCGCGGTCGTCGATCAGCACCTGCGCCTGGCCGGCTTGCACCTGCACCGAGATCTCGGCCGAGCCGCCGTAGCGGAGCGCGTTGCTCAGCAGGTTGGCGACCACGCGGTTCAACGCGGCCGGCTGGCCCGGCACCACGGCCGGCTCGGTATCGACATTGGCATCGGCATCGGCATCGGCAGCGTTCTGCAGCGTGACGGCCTGGCCCTGCTCGGCCAGGTCGTCGGCGAGCGATTGCACCAGCGCGCGCAGGTCGACGCGCTGCGGCGCGGCGGCAGTCTCGTGGTTGAGCTGCATCATCTCCAGCACGCTGGCGATGAGCTGGTCCATCTCGCGCACGTCGTTGATGGAGCGCTCGGTGTGGGCGTTGGCTTCCATGTGCTCGAGCCGCAGGCGCAGGCGCGAGAGCGGCGTGCGCAGGTCGTGCGAGATGGCGGCCATCAGCAGCGCCTGCGCGCCGAACTGTTCGTGCAGGCGGCGCGACATGGCGTTGAACACTTCGGAGGTCTGGCGCACTTCGAGCGTGCCTTGCGCTTCGTCGAGCGTGGGCACGGGCCGGTTCGTTCCCAGCGACTGGCCCAGCGTACGCGAGGCGTCGGCCAGCTGGCGCATCGGCGCTGACAGCCAGCGTGCGCCGATCCACGCGGCCATGCCGATGACGATGCCGCGCACCAGGTAGTCGAGCCACAGCCAGTGCGCGAACAGGCTGTCGTCCGGCGGGCCGCCATCGGGTGGGCCGCCGCCCATGCCGCCGGGGCCGTCCATCGGCGGCAGCGAAGGCATCGGCGGCATGCCGCCTGCGCGAGGCATGCCGTCCGGGGGCATCAGGAACTGCTGCACCGACAGAAAGCCGGCCAGGTGGCTGACGACCAGCGCCACCCACATCAAGAGGAAGAGGCGCTTGAACAAGGTGTCTTCGAGGAGATTTTTCATGGCGACTTTCGCCGGGGGGTGAACGAAGCGGGCGCGGAGGGCGTCATCCGAGATCGGCCTCGAAGGAATAACCCTCGCCGCGCACGGTGCGGATCAGCGTGGGGTCATCGAGCTTCTGCCGCAGGCGCGACACCGCCAGGTCGATGCTGCGGCCGGTGATCTCGACGCCGGGCGCGTGGGCCAGGTCGAGCAGGCGGTCGCGGCTGAGCACGCGCCGCGGGTGGTCGACGAAGGCCGACAGCAGGCGGAACTCGGCGCTCGACAAGGCCAGCACCACCTGCTGCGGCGAGCTGAGCTGGCGGCGCAGGCGGTCGAAGACCCAGCCGTTGAAGCGCACCACCGCGTTGGTCTGCTCGGTGCTCTGCGGGGTGCGCGCAGAGACCGAGCCGGCGCGCCGCAGCACGGCGTTGATGCGCGCCACCAGCTCGCGCGGCTCGAAGGGCTTGGGCAGGTAGTCGTCGGCCCCCAGCTCGAGGCCCACGATGCGGCTCGCCGGGTCGCCCTGGGCGGTGAGCATGATCACCGGCAGCGGGTAGCTGGTGCGCACCCAGCGGCACAGGTCGAGCCCGTTGGCGTCGGGCAGCATCACGTCGAGCAGCAGCACGTCGAACGGGTCGGTCGCGCCAGGCTGGCCGGTGGGCAGCGTGCGGCGCAGCGAAGCGCCATCGGGCAGCACGGTGACGCGCATGCCGTACTGCTGCAGGTAGCCGGCCATCAGGGTGCGCAGATCGGCGTCGTCATCAACGAGTAAGGCATGAATCATGATCGGAACAGACGCGAGTACTGCGTTTCGTGTTGCGCCGACAAGATGGCGAGCATCGGCGTGAAGGCCTGGCGCTCGCGGTCCATCAAGCGCATGGCGTGGTCGACGGCATCGGGGATGGCGGCGCTGAGTTGCGACAGCACGCGCTGGCCGGCGCTCTGGCCGAGCGGCACGGCCTTGAGTGCGGCCTGCATCATGTTCTCGGCCCAGCTGAACGCGAAGCTCAGCAGGCTCTCGCGCCACGGCGCGCCGGTTTGCGCAGCGGCGAGCGCGAAGGCCACGGACCAGGTGGGTGCGGGCTTCAAGGCGCCGAGCTGCGCGACGCGGGGGTCGATGGATTGGTCGTCGGGGAGGCCGCGGTTCTTCAGCCACTCGACCAGCGAGCGGCCCATCTGCTCGGTCTGCAGCCGCATCTCGCTGGCTTCGCGCGTGGTGGTGATCCAGGCATTCAGCTCGGCGATGGAAGCCACGTCGTTGCGCTGCCAGGCCTTGAAGGCCTTCGCGGCCACGGCGAGTTCGCCGCGCGCCAGGCCGAGGTGCAGCTGATCGAGCAGCCACGTGGCCGTCTGCGCTTCGGTGGTCACCAGGCCGGCTTCGACGGCGGATTCGAGGCCTTCGGAGTAGCTGAAGCCCCCCACCGGCAGGGCGGGCGAAGCGAGCCACATCAGCTGCAGCAGCGACGTGGCCGAGAGGGGCTTCGATACCTCAGCCCGAACGGGCGGGGTGCGTTTGGGTCTCGTTGTTCTTGGCATGTCAGAGCCTGTTCGGGCTGTCAGTGGTCGTGTTGGCAGCCGGGGCCGTGAACGTGGACGTGGGCTTGCTCATGCTTGTGTTCTTGCTTGTGCTCATGGCCATGGCCATGGTCGTGGTGTGCGTGGCCATGCGCCTGAGTGCCGGCGGAATACGCGCCGCCTTCGGGCTCGAACGGCGCCAGCTCCTCGGTCACGATCAGGTGCATCTGGCGCAGCATGTCGGCCAGCACGTGGTCGGGTTCCAGGTGCAGGTGGTCGGGCTGCACTTCGAGCTGCACATGGCGGTTGCCCAGGTGATAGGCGGCGCGCAGCAGGTCGAGCGGCGTGCCGTGGTCTGGGCAGGTGCGCACCACCAGCACCGGCTGCGGCGTGGCGATCACCTTCACCAGCGAGCCGTCTTCGGCCACCAGCACGTCGCCGCCGCGTACAGCGGTGCCGCGCGGTAAAAAGATGCCGAGCGTGCGGCCTTGCGAGTCTTCGGTGTCGAAGCGGCTTTTCTGTCGCGTGTCCCAGTCGAGCACCGCGGTGGCAGCGCGCTTCAGCAGGGCGGGCGCCAAGCCGGCGCCTTGGGGGATGAGCTTGTTGATGGTCAGCATGGGGGTCTCGGCGGAGCACAGATGTGAACGGGCAGCCGCCAGTGTGACACCAGCGCGGCCCGGTTTCGTGTCGGCCGGCTGCGCCGGCGTTTACCTAACTTTTCCCGGCCTTCAAACGGCGGACGCCGGCGCACGGCCTGATGTCGCCAGCCGTTCCGCCCCATCCCCACTGAGGAAGAAACCCCATGTTCCGACCCACCTTCGCTTCCGTGTTGACCGCCTTGGCATCAGCCGCACTGCTCGCTGCTTGCGGCGGCGGCAGCGCCAGCCTCGGCGGCACGCTGAGCGGCTTGCCGAGCGGCAGCACCATCACGCTGCAGAACAACGCGGCCAACAACATCACCGTCAGCGCCAACGGCAGCTTCTGGTTCAGCGGCACGCTGGACTCCGGAGCGAGCTACGCAGTCACCGTGCTGACGCAGCCGGTGGGCGCGAGCTGCTCGGTGACCAACGCCAGCGGCACCATCGATTCGTACGGCAGCGACGTCAGCAGCGTCACCGTGACCTGCACGGCCACGGCCTCGATCACCGGCACCGTCACCGGCCTGGCCAGCGGCACCGCCGTGACGCTTGCCAACAGCGGCGTGACCCTCGCGATCGCCAGCAACGGCGCGTTTGCGTTCCCGGGCATCCTCACCGCCGGCACGGCTTACAGCGTGACCGTCAGCACCCAGCCTTCCGGGCAGACCTGCACCGTGTCGAACGGAGCCGGCACCGTGGTGACGGGCACCGCCACCGCCATCGTGGTGAGCTGCACATGAAGCGCGGCACCGCGCGGAACCGCGTGGCTGCTTGATCAGCGCGCTGCCGGTTTGCCCGAGAAGGCGGTCAGCAACCCGAGCCCGATGAACGACGCACCGGCCGCGCGTGTGCCCCAGCGGGCGTGCGCGCCGAGGCGGCTGAGCCGCGGTGCGATCAGGCTCGCCGCCAGCACGTACGACAGATCGGTGCAACCCGCCACGGCGCAGAACAGCCCGCCCAGCGCCAGGCTCTGCGGCAGGTGCGGGGCCGTGGCGCTCATGAACTGCGGCAGGAAGGCGGCGAAGAACAACGCCGTCTTCGGGTTCAGCAGCGCGACGACGAAGCCATCGCGAAAGATGCGCGTGTGCTTCATCGCCGGCAGCACGGCCGCAGCCGTGCCGCCGCCGTTCGCCGAGCGCAGCATGCGCACGCCCACGTAGACGAGGTAGCCCGCGCCGGCCCACTTGACCACCGTGAACGCCATCGACGACACCGCGAACAGCGCGGCGAGGCCCAAGGCCGCGCCGATGGCGTTGCCCAGGTTGCCCAGCGCCACGCCGGCGACCGACGCAAGCCCCGATGCGCGGCCTTGCGAGAGCGTGCGCGTGAGGATGTAGACCACCGCCGGCCCCGGCGTCAGCGCGAGGATCAGGCTGGCGGTGATGAAGGCCAGCAGCAGGGGCAGCGGCGGGAGCAGGTCGGCGAGCATGGGCATCTCCAGCGTGAAGTCGGTGATGGCCGCATGGTGCCAGTTTTGATCGGCGCGGATTGCTTCAGCGGCTTACGGAGGCGGCTCTTCTTTCCAAGCGTCGTGAAGCGTGCAGCTTTGGTCGAGCGGGAACACGGGCCGCCTGACTTTCGTGAAGGTGAAAAGGCTGTAGTCGGAGCTGGTGACGCCTCTGCTGTCGCACTCCACCAGCGCAGCCGACAGCGGCATGAACACCGGGCGGCAGTACATGCGCGACTTGAGCAGCAGGAAGCGCTCTGTGCGCGGGTCGAGGCCAACGCACTCGAAGACGCCGATGTCCCACGGTTCCTGGGTCCGCTCGGTGACCACGATGCGTGCCTTGCCGGTATCGAACAGAACGGTGCGCCCCATGCTGTCGTGCTGGCCGGTGTAGGTGGGGCCGGTGACGGTGTATTCGCCATCGCAGATGGCGCGCACGACGCCGGTCATCGTGATGGGCGTCCTGGCGGTGCCGATGCCCCCGAGCGATGTCTTGTTGCCGAGCGCGATGGTCGTCAGCGCGCCTTCGCCGGCCGAGACGAGGGAGTTCACCGCATCGGGGTCGCACAACGGGCCGACGCCAATGCCGTCGAGGCCTTGCGCCAAGGCTTCTTGCAGCACGTCCATCGTGTCGCAGCTGCCGCCGGACATGCAGTTGTCTCCGTGGTCGAGCAGCAGCACCGGCCGGGTCGCGCCCCGTGCCAGTCTCTTGGCGAGGGCGATCGATTGCGCCAAGGGCTCGCTGCGGTAGACGAAGTCTTCGCGCTCTTCCCACATCTGTTTGGCGATGCGGTCGGCCACGGCTTGCGCTCGTTGAGGCGATCTTGCGTCAACCACCACGACGCTCACGCAAGGCGCCTCGATGTCTGCCAGCGAAAACCCCGCGAACACCGAAACCGCGAGCGATTCATCGAGTTCGGCCTGGCGTGCCGCTTCGATCGCGCGGCCCATCGCGCCGCCGACGGAGGCGCTTCGCAGCGTGTGCGCCATCAACGGAAGCCGGCGCCAGCGCATGGCCGGCTTGCCTCGCCCCGCCAGCATGTCGAAGACCACGCGGCCGGCGTGTTCGCCGGTTTCATACATGTCGATGTGCGGGTAGGTCTTGAAGCCGACGATCACGTCAGCGTTCTCCACCATCTCGGGTGTGACGTTGGCGTGCAGGTCGAGTGCCACGCCGATAGGAACGCCCGGTGCAGCCGCTCGCAAGCGGATCAACAGGTCGCCTTCGCCGTCCGCGCTGTTCTGCGCCACCATGGCGCCGTGCAGGTCGAGCAAGATGGCGTCGCAGCCCGGAGCCGCATCGACGATGCACTGGGTGAGCGCGGTGTAGGCGTGGCCGTCAACCGGGCCGCTCGGGTTGGCCGAAGCCGACACCGGCGTGACCAGCGACGCACCGGCCTGCTCGGCGAGGTCGATGAAGGCTGCCATGGCGGTGCGCATGCCCTTGTGGGCGCGGTACGCAAGGTCGCCGAACGCCGGCCCGAAAGCCGAGAGCGGCGTGGGCACGGGCGAGAACGTATTGGTCTCGTGGTTGAACCGTGCGATCAATACCTTCATTGGGCGAATTTCCCGCCGCTGCCGAGCAGCGTGATGTCGCCGAAGCTGGAGCCGTTCTTGTTGTCGCGCCGAAATGCGAGCACGAAGCCGCCCAGGTCCATCGGCGGTGCGTTCTCGATGCTGTGGCGCAGCGACTCGGTGGTGATCGGCCCCTTGACCCGCTGCAAGGCTTGCGCGAAGGCCTTGGCGGTGATGTAGCCCTCCAGCCCGAGGTAGGAGCCTTCGCCCTTGCTATTCGGGCTCGCCTTGCGCGCGCGCTGGTACTGCTCGACGATCGGAATGCGCGTCTTCCAGAACGGCGGCACCACCTGAGACAGCACGATGCCGCGGCTGCGCTCGCCGAGTTCCTTGTGCAGGAGAAAGGAACTCGCGACGGAGTTGGTGTAGATCTGCGGGTGGACCTTCGAGTCCACCACCGACCGGATGATGTTGATCGCCGGCATGCCCGCGGCGACCACGTACACCGCTTGCGCGCCGCTCGCGACGATCTCTTGCGCGGTGCGTGACAAGTCTTTCTCGGTGGGGTCGAAGCGCAGCGCGAGGACCGCTGGGTGCCCGCTCTTTTCGAGCGCAGCCACCGCGTCTTTCTCGATGCCCTTGCCGTACGCGTCGTTGCTCGAGACGACGGCGATGCGGGTCACGCCGATGGTCGTGAGGTGTGTGACCACGCGCTGCACTTCGTCGGCATATGACTCCCGCACGTGGTAGATCGGCGCCTTCGGCCCGCGCAGCACGGCCGCGCCGGTCAGGCCACCGAAGATGAAGGTGTCGTGCTTCGCTGCGACGGCGGCCATGGCCGCGCCGATGCCGGTGCCCATGGTGCCGAAGAGGCAGACGACGCGGTCGACCGCGATCAGTTTCTCAGCATTGGCCGCGGCCTTGTCCGGCGAATAGGCGTCGTCGTAAGTGATCAACTTGATCGGCCGACCGCCGATGCCGCCGGCTTGGTTGACCTGATCGAACAACAGCTTCTGCCCTTCGATGAACGCCAGGCTGTTGGGTGTCAGCGGCCCTGTCAGTACGGCGGACTGGCCCACCAGGATCGGTTCGGCCGCGCCGGCGGTGGCAACAGCCCACGAAAGCGCGACCGCCGCTATCAGGCCGCGCCTGCTGGCGCCTTTCAGACGGTCGAGATTGGTCATTGCGAGTTGCATCAGTGAGTCCCAGAGGTGCGATCAGGCCAGGCCCACGCCGAGGTAGCGGTCTTTCACTTCATGGTCGGCCATGAAGGCGGCGTTGCCGGCCTCGTGCACGATCACGCCCTGCTCGACGATGTAGTGGCGGTCTGCGAGCTGCACGCAGACCTCGAGGTTCTGCTCCACCAGCAGGATGGCGACGCCGCCCGCCTTGATGGCTTTCAGCTGCGCGACGATCTCTTCCACGATCACCGGCGCGAGGCCTTCGACCGGCTCGTCGAGGATCAAGAGGCGCGGGTGGTTCATCAGCGCGCGGCCAATGGCCAGCATCTGCTGCTCGCCGCCCGAGAGCTGTCCACCGCCGTTGCGCCGCCGCTCTTTCAGGCGCGGGAAGATCCGGTAGATGTCGGCCAGTTGCCAGGGCGACTCGCGCCGCTGGCCAAGCAGCAGGTTTTCTTCGACCGTCAGCAGCCTGAAGACGCCCCGGTGCTCGGGGACGAGGCACAGGCCGCGTGTGGCGATGCGGTGCGGCGGCAGGCCTGCGACGTCAACGCCCCCGAAACACACCCGGCCGCTCGTGGGCTTGACCGCGCCGGCAATGCTCTTGAGCGTGGTCGACTTGCCGGCGCCGTTGCGCCCGAGCAAGGTGACGACCTCGGCCTCGCCGACGGTGAAGGAGACGCCTTGCAGCACGTGGCTCTTGCCGTAGTGCGCGTGGAGCGCCTCGACTTCGAGGACATGAACACTCCTCATGCCTTGCCCCCCGTGATCATGTTGCCCAGGTAGGCCTTGCGCACGCGCGCATCGGCGCGGATGTCGCCCGGCGCGCCTTCGGCCAGCACGCGGCCCAGCTGCATGACGGTCACGGTGTCGGAGATGTCCATCACGATGTTCATGTTGTGTTCGATCAGCACCACGGTGAGCGCATCGCGCAGGCTGCGGATCAGGCGCTTCATCTCGTCGAGGTCATCGATGCCCATGCCCGAGGTCGGCTCGTCGAGAAAGATCGCCTTGGGCTTTGCCGCCAGCGCCATGCCCACTTCGAGGCGGCGCTGCTGCCCATGCGAGAGCGCGCTGGCGGGGGTGTCGGCCAGGCGTTCGAGGCCAACGCGTGCCAGCACCTCGGCCACTGTCTCGGCACTGGCGCGCTCGCCGACCGGGGCACGCCAGCAGTTCATGGCCTGGCGCGGCGCGATGCCTTGCGACGCCACGCGCAGGTTCTCGCGCACCGACAGGCTCGCGAACAGGCTCGTCACCTGGAACGAGCGCGCCATGCCGCGCTGCACGCGCCGGTGGTCGGGCTCGCGCGTCACGTCGTGGCCGTCGAACAGGATGCGCCCGCCCGTGGTGGTGCCGGTGCCGGTGAGCATGTGGAACAGCGTGGTCTTGCCGGCGCCGTTCGGGCCGATGACCGAGTGCACGGTGTTGCGCCGGACCTTCAGGTCGACGCCGCCGAGCGCCGCGAACTTGCCGTAGTGCTTGGTGACGCCGATGGCCTCGATCAGGGCAGCTTGCGTCATGCCTGTTCTCCCTGTGCCGCAGCAGGGGCCGGCGGCGTCTTGCGGAACACGCGGTGCCAGGCGCTTTCAGCCAGGCCCCAGAGTCCGCGCTGCATGCTGATGCTCACGCCGATCAGCAGCAGCCCCAGCAACAACAACCAGCGCGGCCACAGTGTCGAGAGCCAATCGGCCAGCAGCACATAGAAGGCCGAGCCGAGGACCGAGGCGAAGAGGTTGCCGGTGCCGCCGATCACGGTGATGACGAGGATCATCTCGCTCGTGTGGTACTCGGCGTTCGACAACGGGGCGATGCCGGTCATCATTGCGTGCAGCCCGCCCGCTAGGCCGGTGACAGCGCCCGAGATCACGAAGGCCAGCAGCTTGAACCGCTTGATGCTGTAGCCCACGGCGGCGGCGCGGTCCTCGTTGTCGCGGATGGCGAGCAGCGTGCGGCCGAAGATCGATTCGGTCACCCGCTGCAGCACGGCGAACGCGAGCAGGAAGATCGCCGCGACGAAGGCGTAGTACTTCCACGGCGTGTTCAGCAGCGCAGGGCGCGGCACGTCGAGCAAGCCGTTGTCGCCGCCGGTGAGCCCGGAGGCGGTGTAGGCGACGAAATAGAACATCTGCGCGAAGGCCAGCGTGAGCATCACGAAGTAGGTGCCGCGCTGGCGGATGGCGACCCAGCCCACCATCGCCGCGCCCAGCGAGCCCGCTGTGACGGCGGCCAGCAGCGCGAGCGGCATAGGGCATTGCAGGCGCGTCAGCAGGATCGCGATCGTGTAGCTGCCCAGCCCGAAGAAGATGCCCTGCCCGAAGGACAGCAGGCCCGTGTAGCCCAGCAGCAGGTTGCAGCCCATGGCGGCCAGCGCGTAGATCAGCACCTCGCTCGCAAGCGACCCGGAGTGCAGCAACAGCGGCAGCCCGAGCGTGACGGCCAGTGCCAGTAAAAAGCTGAATTTCTTTGGCATGGCGATCACCCCTTGCGCCCGAGAAGGCCATGCGGGCGCAGCAGCAGCACGGCCGCCATCGCGACGTAGACCATCAAGCTCGCGCCTTGCGGCCAGATCGTGCTCATCAGGCTCTGCACGATGCCGATCAACAGGCCGCCGACCAGCGCACCGCCGAAGCTGCCGAGCCCGCCGACGACCACCACCACGAAGGCGACGCCGAGCGCCTCTATGCCCATGAACGGTTCGGCGCCACGGATCGGCGCGGCCAGCACGCCGGCGAGCGCGGCCGTTGCGGCACCGAGCGCGAACACGAGGCTGAACACCCGGAACACGTCGATGCCGAGCAGCGAGACCGTCTCGGTCGATTCGCTGCCCGCACGCACCGCGCTTCCCAGGCGGGTGCCTTCGAGTACCCACCACAGCAGCACGGCGAGCAGGGCGGTGAAGCCGATGACGAAGAGCCGGTACTTGGGATAGATGAAGGCGCCCCACATCACCACGCCTTGCAGCAGCTCGGGCGTCGGCACGTTGTTACCCAGCGGCCCCCAGAGCACGACAACGGTCTCCTGCACCACCAGCGCGAGGCCCACGGTCACGAGGATGTGGAACTCATGCGCCTTGGCGTAGACGCGGCGCAGCAGCAGTTTCTCTGCGAGCCAGCCCAGCGCGCCGACGCACAGCGGCACGAGCACCAGCGCAAGCCAGAAATCGAGCCCCCACTGCATGGCCTGGAAGCACAGGTACGCGCCCAGGAGATAGAACGCACCGTGGGCGAAGTTCACGAAGCGCAACAGCCCGAACACGATGGACAAGCCAACGGCCAGCAGGAAATACAGCATGCCGATGCCGATTCCGTTGATGGTCTGGAGAAGATAGACGGACATGGTGTCGCGGTGTGCGCATGCGCGAGCCACGCCTGCGCCGCGCCGGGGTCGGCGCGAACGAAGGCGTCAGCCCGGGAGCCTTCAGGCCAGCTTGCAGCCGGTCTTGTCGACCGGGAGGAAAGACTTGCCGGAGCTGATGACGTCGGCGAAGTCGGCGGCGTCTTTCATCTTCGACTTCGCCTTGCCCTTGAGCAGGTAGTAGTCCTTGATCACCTGGTGATCGGCCCTGCGGATTTCTTCGACGCCGGTGAGGCCGTCGAACTTCATGCCTTCGAGCGCTGCGATGACGGCCTTCTGGTCGACGCTGCCTGCCCTGACGATGCCGTCGATCAGGATCTTGGTGCAGATGTACGAGCCCGCGAGGCTGTAGTTGGGCAGCATCTTGAGGCTGCTTTGCGTGCGCTTCACCAGGCTCTTGTTGAGGGGCGTGTCGGCCGTGTGCCAGTACTGCGCACCAAAGTAGACGCCCTCGCACAGCTCGGCACCCAGCTCGGCGAACTGGTCGAGACCCGACGCCCAGGCCATCAGGATCGTCATGTTCTTGTGCATGCCGAAGCTGATCGCCTGGCGCAGCGCAGCCGACGATTGCGCACCGAAGTTCAACAGCAGCAGCACGTCGGGCTTGGCGGCGGCGGCGTTGGTCAGGTAGCCGCTGAATTCCTTGTCGTTCAGCGAGTGGTAGCTGTTGCCCACGTGCTCGATGCCCTTCTCCTGGAAGACGGCCTTCGCAGCGCTCAGCAGGCCCTCGCCGAACACGTATTGCGGCGTGATCGTGTACCAGCGCTTGGCCGCAGGCAGGGCGGCGATCAGCGGGCGAACGGTCTGCTCGATCGCACCAAAGGTGGGTACCGACCAGCGGAAGGTGGCGGGGTTGCAGTCCTTGCCGGTGATCTCGTCCGCGCCGGCCGTGGTGATGAACACGCCGCCGGCCTTCTCAGCCTCCTTGCCCATGGCCAGCGCTTCCGACGACAGGATGCCGCCCGCGAAGAATCTGGCCCCCTGCTGCTGCGAGGCCTCTTGGACCTTGCGCACGGCGGTGGCGGGCTTGCCTTCGGTGTCGAGCACCGTGTAGGCCAGCGGGCGCTTCAGCACGCTGCCGTATTCCTCGATGGCCAGCTTCATGCCCAGGTCGGCGAACTTGCCGTTCGCGGCGAACGCGCCCGACATCGGCACCGGGCATCCGAAGCGGATGGCATCGACCGTTTCGGCCAAAGCGGCGCGGCTGGTCAAGACAGAAGCCGGCACGGCCGAGAGGGCGGCCAGCTGAAGAAGTTGTCTGCGTTGCATGAGGTTCACCAGTGAAGAAGGGGGACGCCAGGATTCATCCAAAATTTAACCGGATAAATAGGATTAATACGTTGGTAAAAACCCTTTAGCACTCTTCATGCCAGCGCCGATCTAAGATCAAACGCTGTTGCGCGTCCTGCGCATCTACCGATGGGCATGGAGCGTTGAATGACAGTGGGGCAACACCGCCCGAGGCGGCAAAAGCTCTCGGACGTCATCGTGGAAGACGTCAAGCGATGGATCGTGGCCGAGCGCAAGCAGCCCGGCGACCGGCTACCGAACGAGAAGGAATTGATCGAGCTCTTCGGCTATTCGAAGAGCACGGTGCGTGAGGCGCTGAAGGCACTGGAAGTGCGCGGTCTGATTGCGATCCGCACCGGGCCGGGCGGTGGCGCCTATCTTCAGCAGGTGTCGGTCGACCATGCGTCGGAGCCGCTGCGCAACTTCCTGCACTTCCATCACCTCGACGGGCACCACATCTACCAGCTGCGCAAGGTGCTGGAGCCCGAGCTGGCCGAGAGCGTGGTGGGAAGGCTGACACCGGAACAGCTGGACAGGCTCGAAGCCAACATCCGCCAGTGCACCATCAAGCCGACCAATGACGACGAGCTGCGCTCGCAACGCGAGGCCGAACTGATGTTTCACACCATGTTGGCCGAGGCGTGCCCGAATCCGGTGCTCTCTTTCATGTGCCGCTTCTTGAACGACCTGCTGCGCGACTTGGTGGTCTACAAGAAGGTGCTGGATCACCACCACTTCGGTGAAGCCAACGTCGAGTTCCATACGCTGCTGCTCCGTGCCTTCCGCGAGCAAGATGGCCCGAAGGTTCGGCGGCTCATGCTTGAGCACATGGAGGATGCGGAGTCCCACATGCATGAGATGGAAGCGCACGTTGGGGTGAAGCGGCTGCTGATTCCGGCGGACAGGCCGTCAGGCGGTTAGCTACCGAGGGAGGCCCCCGGCTGTGCCGGGCCGCTTTGTGCGGCTCACGTACTGAAAGCACCCCGGCTCTGCCTGGGGATGGTTACTACACGCCGAGCCACGCTCACGCCACGCCCCAGAGCTTGCGCAACTGCGCGACCGAGCCGTTGAAGAGATCACGATCACACGGGCCGACGCCGCTGGCATCGTGCGGCTCGGGGCCATGCACGCCGTCGGTGTACTGCCAGAAGGTCCAGGTCTTGAACGTGGGCGGGATGCCCAGCGGTTGCGGACCCTTGTACTGCGCAATCCACAGAAAGCAGTTCGACAGGATGGCGTCCGGCGCGGCACCGCCCAGCTGCTCCTTGATCAGATGGCCGGAGTACAGCCCCGGAAAGCGCCCGACCTGGTTGTTCGTGTGCTCGACGAATTCGCGTGCTTGGTTCAGTGTCATCGTCGGCCCGGTGAGGTTGGGCTCGTAGTCGAGCACGAGCAGCGTCTGAGGATCGTTTCCGACGGTCTCGATGAAAAAATCCGCCTGGTCGGAGCCATCACCGCCGACGCCGAAGTGATAGGCGCCCCACAGCAAGCCTTCGCCGAGTGCCATCTGGCGCCGCGTGGCGTACATCTTGTCGACGAAGCCCAGACCTTGGGTCGCCTTGTGGATCACGCCGACGACGCCGCCGGCCTTCAGTTTCTTGAAGTCGACGCTGGCATTGTGGTGCGACAGATCGACGACGACGTTGATGGGTTCTGCCATGGTGGCCTCAGCGAGTTGTGCGACGGGAACCATTGCACGACGGCTGCCGCCAGCCCGCATCCGCAAGCTTGGGGATCGACGCGACCGCCGGCTGCATTGCGCGCGTGTCCCTGGATTCACACGCAAGCGTTTCCCATTTGCGAGTTCGAGTTCGAATCGTGACCTGTACCAGCGGCGCGCGTCAAGGTAGTTGTCGCCTCATTTATGCGGCCATCGGCTGCATAAGCTCTGCTTTCGAGTGGTCCGCGACGACCGAGTCGCGTTCAGGGTTGAGGGTGACTGCGCCAATGGGCGTCC
>Ga0307515_10004450_pt1 | contig 29011 bp, 23 predicted proteins | sample 17_EM_MG_FD_194513 | JGI IMG/M metagenome (GOLD analysis project Ga0307515, IMG submission 194513) | Populus trichocarpa ectomycorrhiza microbial communities from riparian zone in the Pacific Northwest, United States - 17_EM | ecosystem: Host-associated > Plants > Roots > Unclassified | place... | reverse complement strand
TATATTAACTAGTGCTTTAGCTACCTGGACGCTTTCGTATCGTATCCCACGTTTTTAGAACGTCCTTCTTTCTACGTTCAGTCTCATTCGTTAGGATACCAGTGTGCTAGCATTCTAATGGTTGTGTTTCTACTGCGTGTATGTCCTGGACATGTCAATGAACCAATGGTTGAGGAAGTGGCTGTGCCTGTCAGGATGTGTTGGACAAGGAGGAGAAGAAGCCGATGGTGTCAGAGGGCTTTACCACCTGTTGCGTCCAACATAGAGAATTCGCTTGGTACTCTGGACAAATCATCGTGACATCCGAGACCATCATTGATCGATGCATGATTGCCTCCTTTTGATACATAAACTGGTGGGACATTGTCAGCTCAGCATTTCGTGCAACTCATGGAAATAGTTAGCCACTAACACATGCTCCCTTTAGCATCGATTCCAAGGTGCACAGCAACAAGATTCATTTTTAGAAATCTGGCCATTCCCTGCGACAGAAGGCGATTAAAGTTGTGCTTGGCTAATAATATCTACTTTGGGTTCGTAGTTACCTGTTTCTAAGTTCGAATTTGACCTCAGATGCTCCCACCATACTGCGAGACTGCCTAGAGAATGGTCACTCACCAAATTGTGAATGTGATTTGATCCTTTTATGAAGAAATACGTAGGAAATACAAAGGATACCTAGAATATGGGTTATCATTTCCCCAGCCACTGTTTCGTGAGTGAGTGGTGATAGGAGGTAGGTGCCGGTGGCGCTCTTATATTGGGATAACCGTGAAACAAAAAACGAAAAACGAATCTAGTTCCCTCCCACATCCTGCATTTTTCCCTCTTCCGTTGGCTCGACTCGCAAGGTGCACGGCCTATTTGCACCAACGCCCAGTAACGCTTGGCTGCACGTAATGGACACCACCTGCAAAAGGGCCACTCAACCCAGCAACGTCATAGGTGGTTCAGTTGGGCGTTCGCGCCTCAGCACGATGAATCTGTATGGCGTTCTCGCGTGTATTCTTGCTCCTGCACTACTCTGAAAATTTTTACCGTGCAGTGACATCAAACGGAACTTCCAACACGAGAATAATTCGGTTATTTCCATTGGCGACCAAACAGGTCAGCAATCGGCGACTGGCTGAGCCAGTGAGGCCCTGTGTAGAAGATGCATCGGGGATCAAAGATGAAGGATTTGAAGAGGATAGTGTAGCATATACCACAGAGTGGGAATTGGACAAAGGGGATGCAGTAAGCCGGCAGCACTTGCTCAAGGGGCGGTTCCTCATCCATATTTCATGGGCCGTCAAGAGCTTGAAGCTCGACTTGCTGAATGGATCAAATGCAATGATGCTAAGTGGGCTGATCTCATGCGTCGAATCCAGAGCTCAGGGCTCGGAACACCCGAATCAACCAAGGTGGTCCACGAGGAGGTGGTCGAGGAATACGACGACGATTTTGTTGTCGATTGCGATTTGCCCTGTATGAAGGTGCGAAGTAACTCACCGCTCATTTGATATTCTAAATCGATTTGTCCCCCCAGCTAGCTCTCTCCCAGAGGTGGTGGCAATTCAAATTCGCCTGCTACTCCCGAGTTGATACTACCACGTGTTGCACTTCCGGTCTTTGAGGGACCTGACGAGGACGATATTGAAGCGTGGTTAGCCGAGTCCGAGGCTGGGGACTCTGTTACGGGATCGAAGAACCTTGTTAGGGCTATCTGCGGATTTCAAGAGTAGATGTGGACAGCACCTGAACCGTGGGTCGCTTGTACTACATCTCGTCTTCCTCACAAGCCTTAGTTATGCTGATTGACGTGACCACAGTTCGATGGTGTGACTTCTTAGTGTCGGGCGCTAGTCCCGCACCATGGTGGTTTGTGAGAGGCCAGAGAATGATGTCGAGGCACTGGGGGTGTGAATGCCGCCTGGTACTGGGAAACGCTTGTCTCCACTCTAACCGTCTCCACTCCCCTTCAGTTGTGCCCTCGGGTGAGACCACGATCAAACAAATCTCCATAGACTCCTACATTATCCAACGTGTCTTGTTGCGAATAGCGAACTGACACCGCCAGCGGAAGCGAATCTCATGCAGAGTGCCAGTTTTTTGTCCAACAGCCCCGAAATGGAACATCCCTCGTTTGTTTACAGACGGTATTGGTCTCAATGATTGTGGCAGGAAGTTTAATTCCGCGCCCCGCGATGATTGAGTTTGAGCCCATAAAGCCGTTGTCACGGTGTGGTTAATAAAGACTCGCCGTTCGTCTCGCGGTCTTCGTCGTGGTTCCTGTTGATGCCCGCTTCGTTACGGTGCCTATTGTTAGCGTTCATCATGTCTTGGTGTTCGCATAAATTGCGCGTCGTTCGCACCCGTGTTTAACAAGCTCGCTGCTATTATATCCCTTGCGAGCGGAATGGGTATCCGTAGATACAATAGCATGGCATTGACAGCAATAGTCAATCTTCGCAACATGACATCATCTGCTTCTGTCACAGAGTGCGGCATAGAATGAATAACCAATTGCGATAGGCCCTGATAATCGTGACATGCGCTTGGCCAAGATAATGTCCCTAAAAGCCGGCTACATTGATTTCGGCACCGTAGGATAGTCAACCGTCACCTTTAGGAAGCGCAGCCCGCTTTGTCGGAAGAGGAGACCCATAACCACCCACTCAAAATGGCTAAAGAGTGGTTGAAAATTGTTTGACCTCAGGGTCGTACGTGCTCTTCCAACGTGGCGCTGTTGCACGTGCTGTTGCCGGGCTGGCTCATCCATAATCCCAAAACGCAGAGCGAGAGAAAACCACAGATCACTGCCGGTCTCGTGGAAGAAGCTCCTAGACATCATAGTAAATATGCGGCTCGAGATGTCCCTCCGGCGCGGAATACCCACTTGAAGCCTGTAGCACAGGAAACTTGACTAGACCTGATAACGTTTGGAGGTGCGCTGACGCACCATCGACAGTTATTTCCTGCAACGATGAAAAAGGATGGCGGCAGCGCCCGTTGCGGAATTCGACCTTCTGTACCGGGGCGCGTACTGGCTGGAGTGGGGCTGCCAGAGCCGTGGCGGTTTCAGAGACGGGGACTATGGTGGAGGTTGCATGACAGGTTGAATGGCGTTGTTTGGACGTCATTCGGCACTATGTTTTCATGAGAATTACAAGTTAACTGTGCGTGGAAAAGGCAGGGAGAAGGCCAGGAAACGAGGAATGGTCTACCAGTACAATAATCGCCTACAAATCAAACTCATATTCGCGACTAGGAGTCGAACTTATATATATCAGCACGTGAACACAGCTAGGATGACTATGGTCCGAGACATAGCAGTGCGCGAAGCACGCGGAGGTCGTGCCACTTCGATCGCCTCCAACTATTAGGCATAATAATCGGACACGAGCATGACAAACATACAGGGATTCACCGAAAACTCCCGGTATGGGACCCTTCGGAAATCTTGAACCAGGCGAAGTCTGACAATAGGCCCCAAAATCCGATCATCGTTTCGAAAATGTACTCGATGTGTGTGGCTACATGCTTCTTAATATCCCAAGTAAGTACGTGCTGGATACGCCCGATGGCATCTTCGTTGTACAACATGTCAGTTAAATCCACAAGTTCACAATATCTTGAGTGTGGGGCTTCGCACTCTCTCCGAGTTCTTCGATCGCACTCGCGAACAATAGCAAATAGACTTGAGCACAAGCGTCAAGCCGCTCTTGGAGTCGCTCATCCCTAGCCTCTAAGGATGCTTTTCTCCAGCGGTGCCCTATGTCACCGTGGTTGACAAGAGCCAGTACTATCGCCCCAATCTTTTGCTTTGCTTTCCCTGAGGCTCGAATACCATGCCACTGTTTGACCTCCATCGCTAAGATCCTCTGACCTTTCTCCATCCATTCCGTCGCTGCCACAAGAGCTTTGGCGATGTCACGTCTCCAATCTGCTGGGATTCGCTTCCATCTTGGGAACAGACCCTCTGTGAACATTATCCAAACGGACTGGCACATAGAGGTAGACTGTTGAGGGTCGAAGAAACGTGATATAAGATGGGATCGCTTGTCCTGCTCCAACAATGCGAAGGTGAACGGACGAGGTGATCCAGGATTTTGGCCATCCGACTCGTCAGCCAGGGGCGCGCGATCCCTGAAGGTTCACACCTTGACCAAATGCCTCTAGGGAGATCGCAGGGTCATCAGATTGGAGGAGTAGAGTTAGGATATCCGGCTCGGGTTCGATGGTCGAGGAAAGGTAGAGGTTGAGCCTCTTATTTGCCACGATGGCTATAACACGAGAGTCTAATGTCGTTTCTCTTTCCAGGGCGGCTATGTCTGGCGTAGGCCTACATCCGAGTATGCTATCGACGTGCAGCGAGAGCCATGGATCCAGCGACCGTAAATCCTGTAGCTGTAGATCCAGCTCATCTTTCGTGGTTCCAGTTGTCAATGAGTGCTCCAATGTCGCACTGATGAATCGAAATGCCTTTTCAGTGATCCGAGCAGGCGACCGATCGATTTGTTGAATATATTCATTCAAGAGAAGGTCGACCATTGCGCTCTGCGTGCCTCCACCTGTCGAAGACGGTGGAACAACTAATGCCAGCACAAACCGGAGAAGGTCGGACTGATTGAACCCTCCCCATAAGTCCCACAAGCCTTCCAGGGAGCACCGAAGGTCATCCCTTTGGATACAAGGAACCGCATCAGAGATGCTCTTCCCTTCCTTCTCAGCCGCAAAGCTTTCGATTGTAAGGTTCCGATTTCTCTTCGACCTTGTTTCTTACTGTGACGTCCGAATACAATCGAATCCCTTTATTATGAAAGAGACAAGTGTGTATTAGTTGAACGTGTGATGGTAAGAATTTCGTGGCGGAGGAGTAAAATCGAATGGGGACATGGTTGGTAAGTGACAGGTTATATACGAAGAAGTGGTATTATGTAATAGGAAAAGAGAATAGCCGCAAGCGAGCCCTTACATCGATTGCCATGATGGGGATAAGTAGGGTGCGAATTACGAAGTCTGAGCTGGAGTCTGTCTTCTGTGAGCCTTGATATAGCGTAAGGGTACGTTGAAGCCTCTCAGACGGGGAGAGTCTCTGGTTATCGACTAGAACAAACATCTCCTGGTTCTCCTCGTCGGAGCCGACATCCTGACGCGATAGAATATATCGGGGCAGGAGGTTTCCATTATCGGAACTTTGGCGGGAAATCAGCCACTCTGCCGCCATGATGGTAGCAGTTCGTAGGAGGTCTCCATTATGCTCATCGCGGGGGCATTTGGCGAGATAAACGACGACTCCTCGAAGGAACTCTACAATCCTGGTTGTGAAATCCACTTTGATCTCCAGCGTATATAGTTGTATGGAGTCAACGAGCCACACTAGCTCCGACGTGTGTCCTTCACTATACTCCAAACACTTTAAGATTCGACATGCGTCCTGCCAGTGGTCCGTGTCTTCGGTAGTAGCATAGAGTCGTGAGAGGAGCAGGTGTAGGTACAGATTCTGTAATGGATTGGAGGTCTCGATGGTGCTGTACGCTCTTGCTCTGACTGGTTTAGACTGGAGGCCACAAGGCACAGACGAAGGGCTGGGACAAGATTGAGTTTGGACTGTGAATATATCTTCAAAAGCATGGAAGGTAAGATCGAAGATAGTTGGCTCCACGGCGCTAGGGACGTAACGCGGCATCGTGATTGCTCGACTGGACGGGCGAAAAGTTGGGTGAAAATAAAGAAATTCTTTGGAACCATGGAGGTATGGATAGAGAGGCAGTTTGGGATTCCCACATCAGCAATTATATTTCGGGGTCGAGATCTGCATCATGTGAGAAGGCACTGCATACTGATTATCCTTCTACCCCACGCATGGATAGCGTTACCATTCGGAGGCCGAAATTGGAAAAGGCGGAACAACAGAAGGGCCATGCAGACTTGAAGCACAAGGAATACTACCGTTGTGGTGATTGACAATACGAGTATCGTAAGACCGCAAGCGATGAGAAAAGAGACTCCGGAGAGTGCCATGAACAAGGGGAGGGTGTCAAACGGAATTGGCACGCCCCGCCTCCTAAGTCGCTGTGAGGACAATTCTCGGCTTCTGGCTTGCTCCTCGGGGTCATGGTGCGTTCCCCAATTCGGCAAAAATGAATATAGCATGTGCTTTAAGACTAGTGCTAGAATGATCGTAAACGAGACCAAGCCTAGGCTCGTGGTCAACGCTATGCCAGCCAGGCGATCAAGCATGTCTGGGCCATCCTCACTGGAGTCGGGGACAGGGTCTGAGGTATTACGGAGTTGGTAGGAGGTTTGATTCAAAATGAGCACCATCCCGGCCTTATCATTGTCAGGCTGTAGCTGTTGGAAGAGGAAGCTGAGAAGGATTGAAAGGACGGCCGCAAAGAGACCTGACTACTTGGGCATTAGCTACAGGGAAATTAGAGAGAGAGGGAGGGAGACGTACAATGAGAAGGGCGCCGTTGGTCATCTCATGCCACACGGCTTCTTGCCTTGCATCCAGCTTGGCCCTCAATTCGTTGTAATGCTCCCATAATGAATTTTCGGTCTCAGGAAGTGACGCTGAACACATGTGAGCACCCACGGTGATTCCAGGCCTTCCGATGTCTACCGCCATGTAGTTGGTTTTCTTTCTCCATTTCACTGTCCGCAAAATGCGATGAGTTCTCCTTGTATGATATTGCACGGTGGAATCTTACCAAGCCTTATTCTAGCACGACGAGAAAGAACCGTCGCGGGAGCAGTCGACGAGAAGAGGGGATGAACCTCAGAACGATGGGGTGTTTTCGGTTCTTCGCTTCCCAAGACGTGTCACGCTTTAATCCTCTACGGTTGTGCAGACGGGAAAGGATATACTACAGCCGAACAGCCGAAAGCGAGGTCCACGAGTGTGGCGCCTCTGTCCACTTTGTGGGCGTGTCTCAAGCTCGATTAAAATATGACAAGGGGAATGGTATTCAAGGGACAATCTCTGAATTAAAAATTACGCCGATCCCATGAGGCGGACTTCGAACCTTCACTTTCGTCAGTCCCGCTTAAGTCACACGGTCACTGAAGGACCTTTCTCCTTCCCAACTCGCACAACTCGACGACCACAGCAGCAGAAACGATAACAACAACAACAACAACGACTCGGAGCACCCCTCTCACTACTGCCCCAAAGTCGGATATCCCAATTGCCGGATCTGACTACTCGACGTCCCTCACGTGTCCGCTTAACCACGCTCACGCTCGCGATGTACGGTCGAGAGAACCTGTTCAACAGTGTGAGTCTTATTGTTTCTTCTCATCTCTCCCCATCTCTCCATCTTATTTCATATCCGAATATCCTATTCCTGAGCTCTCCCTGTCGCTGACTTGCCTTTTTTCTCCTGCCTCCGTGCGCATCGCCTGACTTGGGACTCGCTGCTACTTGCTTACAGGCTACAGTGTGAGTTCCCGTCCTTGCCTTGACTTGGTCCCACTTCGTCGCAACCTGGACTACTCCGTGCAGAGCGGTGCCCACTTGCCACAGTCGTTGCCCCGCCGCCGCTCTACATCCCATTTCGGTGAGTGCTTGCGCGACGTGCTGTAGTTTATGAACGTAATGTACATGTAAATGGATAAATTAAAAAAGTAAATCATAATGAATCCCTGTGCCTCTTCTTCCTTCGCCACTTTGGGTCTCAAGTGTGTGATCGTAGCCACTCTCCCTTCGTGACATCCCCTGTTAGCGCGCCGAGCAGCTGAGTACTAGAAAGGAAAGATACAGATGATACAAAAGGATTGCATTGCAAACGTGCTGAGCACAAAACCGATCCCAAAGTGTTAGAATTTCATACGACGAAAACACCCGTGGTGCTACAAACACGTAAGTTACGAAACACAAAGATCGAGATCTTATCAACGGGCGTATGATGCTGTAATAATCGGACCGCTGAGGCTCGCACACTGCATTCCATGTTCGTTCCGACACGAAGACCGGGAGTGAAGTTAGAGTACGCAAGCGAGAAAGTGACCCAATTGAACCGACCAGGAACAGAAGCCTAAAGCTGGGTGGAGTGTTGGGTCAGGACTGATTTTGTATGAGAAGGTAAGAGAACTCACCAAGAAGGCAGTCAAAAACGCTACAGTCACCATCAAACCCGAAGTCACGGTGGCTAGTGGGGCAGCGCCATGCGCGCCAAGTTCCAGCGTACCAGGGGAGGTGACCCTGGTGGTGATATCTGGAGTCGCAGTCGCAGTATTTGTGGTATTGAGAGTGGTAGTGGTGGAATCGGTAGTATCGTTCGATCCTCCTGGAGTCACAATCGCAGTATATGTGGTATTGAGAGTGGTGGGCACGCCAGACGAATCGAGACAAACCGCATTGCCGGCTGCATCGCGGCTACAAGTGGTACCAGCACGACAACAAAAGGTCTCACCAGGGCACTCAATAAATCTAGGGTCCGCGCATCCTAGGTGGGTTGAGGTTTAGCAGTGATCAAAATTACGTTTACCAGGCCTACTCACCAGAGACGGTAGTACAGGTTTTACCACGAGGGCAGCAACCAACAGCTCCATTAGTCGCAGTGAAGCAGGCCTGTGGAACATTGAATCAGACATTGCCTTATCATTAGTAGAGTGCACGCGCTCACATGACCAGCCCGGCAGCACCCAACGCTAGGGCAGCAATCTCCTCGGGCATCTGGGCAACTTGAAGAACGGCTTGTGTGTGAGCGAGGAGAAAGGCGAAGAAACGAGAAAGCGATCCTTACAGTTTCCTTTGCATGCCAAATTGCCTGTTGGACAGCAGAGTCCAGGTCCGCAAACTGTACCCACCGGGCAACACTGGGTACTGGCAGGGCAGAATACGTGCCCGGCATCGAGGCATTGTTGCCTTTCAGCGAGGCCATGGAGGGCTCTGCGAACAGGGACTTCCAATTCCTCTACTTGGAGAGTGCGTGGGACGATGTGGTGCTTTCCTTTGACAGCTCGATGGAGGATGGGGGCAGGCCCATCGTAACGCTTCAAGAGGAAGGACAAGTCGCGACCGTCATCGGCTAGTAGAGGTGATGGGTCATATGCAAGAGCGACGACTGGAAGCAGAAATGCTGAAACGAGCACGACAAACCTCATGAGAGCGAACTGAACTCGCTGGTAGGTGAAGATGAAGAGGCGGTCTGCACGCACGAAGGAGACTGCCTTTACTTTACCATCGGCCACTGAGCTGGGCGTCTGCCGCTCTAGAGCGAGGGCCATCCCCAATTAAGGCGAACAGAGGGTCTTCTAAACCTACCAAATGTAGATGAATGTGTAGATAGACTTCCTCCTACGTATCCCGATACTCCGACTTGTGAGGCTGATTTCACCTGGTGTCTGCCGATTTGCAAATAGAGGGTCTGGGCGAAACGGTAGCGCAAGAATGAGAGCGAAATAAGAATACATAGAATACAAGCATGTGGTTCAAGCAAAGAGCGGCAGACCAGCATGACCGAGGGAACTGCACCTCCATAAACAGTACCGAGAGACTTGACGAAGTCCAGGCACGTGTTGAAGAAGCGTTCGTCGTTGGCCGGAGATAAGACCATTCAGTCCTTGAAGAAGTTAATAATGTATTCATTCCTCTCTGGCGAATTCCCCTTGATCTACTCAGCTTTCAGATAAAGATCGGGAGCAATCGGCAAAGCGTCATTTTGTCAGCTTCAAGCTCCATCACTCGCTATCCCGTCCACTGACAGGACTCTTTCTTTTCTAAAGAGACGGTATGTATTATATCTACCTTACATAAAATTGGGAGCTCCCCTTGCCCGCATCAAAAAATTCAAAAAATAGCTGGGTGACGGCAGACTGTCAGAGCCGTGTCCGGTCGGAGGGCGGACGTGTGGCCAGGATAGGGCGTATACCGTACAATGCCGTGGACTACCAATGACGACCAGCCGTCGTCGGGAATGGACTTAGGGATGGGAACGAAAGGATGAGAATGGGACCGGTACTCAAGTTGATCCTCAAACTGAGGAACTAGGTAACGAGTACATGAGTACTAAATAATAAGAAATCAAACGGTACATTGGAAACACGTTGCAGAGCAACGAAACCAAAATAGAAGGGCGGGATCCCCCGCAGCCCGAGTAACAGGGCCATCGCGCGTCGGCGAGCCGAGCGCTCGTGCCTCGAAAGGGAAGCCGGCGCGCCGGACCATTTCCGTGGGCCTGGAAATGTCACGGCCGGCACGGTACGTGACACAGACACATATCGGTCATTCTGTTCGTATTATCCGGTTGGGTGGTTTGACAGCGGTCTGACATGTCCGTGACAGCTAGCTAGGTGTCAAGTCGGGAGTCGCTGGTAAGGTCAGAATCGATGATAGCTCCAGGACATCTCAAACTCCGCTTCCTTATTGTTGCGTGGATGCACCGCTACACCTCTGCCATACTTGCAAACAACTCAAGCTACGCGCAAATATAATGGCAATCGATATGGCAACAAGGGTAATCCAACATCCTAATCTGACAGCAGCCCAAGCTGCTGCACGCGTATCACTACTGAAGTCGGGAGATACCAAACAAGTTGCTGATATATTTGCAGGACACGTTTGGGAAGCAACCGGATATGGATTCACGTTGGTAGACTCAGAATACCATGTAAATGGCTCTATCGGCCTTGCCGGACATGTGCGTAGTCGTTTACCTAGACGAGGTTCTGATAGGGTTGTTGTGCGCGAGGTCCTGCGCGCCGGCTTTGTGCCAATAGCCTATTCGCGGAAATCGAGAAATGCGAGTTCAACGTCGACACCACAATTTTCCTAGGTTTCATAATCAGCCCAGACGGCATCCGAATGGGTGAATAGACGGTCCGGCTCATTCAGGACTAGCCGGCTCTGCGGAAGTCAGGGGTCTAGCAGCCTCTCATGGCTCAATTATACAGCCCACTACTCTCGACGTTGAATCCTCCTTCGGTACTCGGCATTCCATTCGTTTCTCCTTGCTTCGATCGTTGGATCATATCACGCCGCGGCCGCAGTACTCGGATACTCGTGGTTACTGCAACGCAATCTGTTGGTTGATTGGGTATTGCAAATGACAATGTTCCGACTGCTATATAGCCAAGAGTCCTCTGCCTGTCGATGCCCCGCGCATGTACACCTCCCGAGCTGAGTATTCTGCTATCTCCATAGACCATAGACAGGTTCACCCATGACCTCATCTATTTCCGATTCAGCCCCAACGGCCTCGCTACGGCCTGCCGCCGCTAACGTTCCGGTATCTTTCATTTCTGGCCCGCTATTCGCCTCCTATCCCGATTTCCCAACTCCCGCACATCCTCTACTTTTATTTCGACTTCATTGATTCCTCCTCCATTCCGGCTCCTCCCAAATCGATCGTTTCGTTGGCTCATGAATAAGAAGCGCTCCGCCGATCAGTTACAACATTCTATCACGACTACCTGGACGTATTCAGCAAGAGTAAAGGTACAACATTTCCTCCACGTCGTACTTATGACCATAGGATCGAACTAGGGCATAGCGCGACGCTACCTTTTAATTTTGGGACCATTGACTCCCTCTCCGACACGGAGCAGCTAGCCATTCACAATTTTTTAGACAGCAACCCCTCAGAATACTTTATTCGCCCTTCGCAGTCGCCGTCCTGCGCACCTCTTCGCTTCATCAAAAAGAAAGACAACTCGCTCCGCCTCGGCGTCGAGAACCGCGGTCTCAATTAGATTATTCGGAAGGACCACCTGGAGTCAAGACTGCTGCTGTGCACCTTTGCGCCGCCGCACTAGCCGGGATCGCCACAAGCAGCGGCACAAATCCGATCTGGGTGGTCAAGACACGCATGCACCTGTCGGCCATACATTCAAAGCCTTTCTCAAGTTCATGGGAATGTATACGAGTGATTCTCCACGAGAATGATACCCACAAGTGAGAGCTACCTTGGAGTGAGTGAGGGTGCCATGCATACAGTGGACGCTGTATGAACAGTTGAAGAAGGGATCTAAGAGGGCTGGGGGTGGCCCTCTGGAATGGTTGGGCATGTTGGGCGCTGCTGGTACGTAGCGCAAAGACGATTGCCAGTTTGATAACATATCCTCACGAGGTATGTCCTCAAGTCTTCCCTGTACAGGAGCGCTGATATTGGATCTTTAGGTGGTCCGTACCCGACTACGACAACCCCGCCTTAACGGGTTCCTCAAATATCGATCACTCGTTCAACCTTCCGCCTCGTAGTTGCAGAGGAGGGCGCCAGTGCACCCAACAGCGGTCTATCTGCTCACCTACTGCGTGCTATTCCCAACGCCGTGATGATGTACACCATATACGAGCTCGTCATCGGTTGGAGTAGCAAAAAGCAGTCAGATTCTGCACCATGAAGATGGCGTCACTATCGTTGGCTATACATTATAACCGTGCTATCACGTCAGGGCATACTAACTAGATACCTACCCCCTTTGCTCTTCCATTTCGTTGCGCTTTTTTGGAATACCAGTTCTCCAGGTACCCCCCTATCAGCCCTGCTCTTGCCTCATTATTCATTGCCATTCTGTATTTGTACCCTTTGTCACAGCTTACTCGTACAAATATTCAGATCTTTACATATCTCCTGCAGTCCCCTTGGCCTCGAACGAACCACGGTAAGTCTTCTTTTTTGGGCCCTTATAAGTACAGGTGTGACAGGTGTGAATGCCGTCTGATACCGGAAAACAATTTTCTCCACTCTAACCCTCCCCATCCCCTTCAGTTGTGTCCCCGGGTGAGACCACAATCAAACAGGATCTCCATGGGCTCCTCCTACATCACCCAACGTGTCTCGTCGCGAATTGCGAACTGACACCGTCAGCGGAAGCGAATCTCATGCAGAGTGCAAAATTTTGTCCAACAGCCCCGAAATCGAACGTCCCCCCTTTGTTTACAGAATGGTATTGGTCGCATTGATTGGGGTAGGAAGTTTAACTCCGCACCTCGCTATGTCTGGGGTCGAATTGGGTTTGAGCTCAGTGAGCTCGCTGTCTATTATATCTCTTGCGAGCGGAATGGGTATCAATAGCGTCCTGAGGATGGTATTGATAGCAACTGGAACACGCCAAACGAGGTAGTCCATCTTCACATCATGACATCATCTGCGTCCATCACAAGAAATGTGGGTTGTGTGTAGCATAGGATGAAAAATCCAATTGTTACGAAGGTGATATGCCCTGAGAATCGTGACACGCACCTCGCCAAGATATTTGTCCCTAGGCGCAAAACCGGCTACATTCATTTCGGCGCCGTAGGATGGTCAACCATCACTCACCCACGCGCTTTAGGAAGCGTAGCCCGCTTTGTTGGAAGGGGGGACCCATAACCACCCACTCAAAATGGCAAAAGAGTGGTTAAAGATTTGTTTGACTTCAGGGTCGTACGTGTTCTTCCGACGTGGCGCTGCGGCATGTGCTTTTGCCAGGCTGGCTCATCCATAATCCCAAATCGAGAGAAAACCACAGGTCACTGCCGGTCTCGTGGGAGAAGGTGGTTCAGCCACTCGTAGCCTATGCAAAGGACCAGGGTGTCCTAAGGCGTCTTTCTCGTGCTCTTAGCGGTGACATCTCAAGCGCCCATCAAACGGTGGTTAGTTCTTCCATTGTGTTGGGCAGCGCTTGGTTTTGGACTCCACCTCATCATTACAACACTACAGTGACTGCAGAAAATATCTTACAATATGCTAGAATAGATCCTTGCACCTCGGAGACCAGCGACGCTGGGTTATATTTCACCTCACGACGCGCAGTGTCTAGAGGTACTGCCGAGGGATTACCTTGACAGTTCTTGGTTTGCTGTATCGAGGTGTGATACTACACACTTTTAGAAACACCCAACCGGGAAAGAGCTAAAGTTTGAGAAGCTACATTAGCAACGCCAAGTGGCCAGCGTCGATCGAATTGACTGCGCTAAAGTGAAGTCTTCGCTCAAGTTAAAATGCACGTAGCATGATTATGCCAAAGTTGCGCTTTCTGGCACCGTTCCACGGCAGTCAGCCATCACCACTCCCGTACCCGTTCAAACCCGTTCATCTGCCACTCGTTAATATCCTCTGCGGCACTCTACAATTCAAGGCGTTAACCTCGCATCGCTGCTCTCATCTAGCAAAGGGTCTCACGGAGAGGAGGGTGCGGGGTTTGAATCTGGACAGGCGCGCCCCAGAAAATATAAGACCCAAATCGTTTGCAACTTGGCCTCTCTCCTCTTCCACCCCCCCTCCGCTTTCCTCCTCCCCTCTGTTCCCTCCCCCACAACGACAGTACCACAATGCAGGTGTGTGCTCTCCGCCTATTCCGCTACCCAGAGAGGTCGATCCCTCATCGCCATGATCCTCGCCCTACACGCTCAACGCTCACTCGCCCATTACAGGCCGTTGACCTTGATATGTTCAACACAGAGCTCGAGCAGTGGCTCGACTCCCTCCCCTCACCAGCTTCGCCGCTACAGGGACATTGCCCCCTCCAGGCGAGGTGCTTCGTCGCCCCGGCTACGGCAATAGTGGCATCCGCATACACTCGTTCCTCGCTGCCTCAGGGACTGTCTTTACCACTCTCGATATGGTGCGCCTCCGTCCCTCTTCCTCTTCGCCCACCAGCCGTGCCTTCTATCTGGTACCCTATCAGCGATTGGGGAAATGTTGTCACATGGAATATCGTCGAGGTGCTTCAGCACGCAGCTCGTTCTCTGCTTCGCCCCTACGACGCGACAGAGACACTGGCAGGGCAACTATTTGTTCAAATCTTTTTGAGTCTTACCACCAACAACGCCCACCTGACAAGAACCGACGGATTCCTCAACGCACTCCTAGACCTCATAGTAAATATGCGACTCGAGATGTCCCTCCCGCGCGGAATACCCGCTTGAAGCCCGTAGCACAGGGAACTCGACAGTTATTTCCTGCAACGTCGAAAGGGCAACGAGGGTGGGTATCGACAGCGACGATGAAAAAGGATGGCGGCAGCGCCCGTTGTGGAATTCGACCTTCTGTACCGGGGCGCGTACTGGCTGGAGTGGGGCTGCCAGAGCCGTGGCGGTTTCAGAGACGGGGACTATGGTGGAGGTTGCATGACAGGTTGAATGGCGTTGTTTGGACGTCATTCGGCACTATATTTTCATGAAAATTACAAGTTAACTGTGCGTGGAAAAGGCAGGGAGAAGGCCAGGAAACGAGGAATGGTCTACCAGTACAATAATCGCCTACAAATCAAACTCATATTCGTGATTAGGAGTCGAACTTATATATATCAGCACGCGAACACAGGATAACTATGGTCCGAGGCATAGCAGTGCGCGAAGCACGCGGAGGTTGTGCCACTTCGCCTCCAACTATTAGGCATAATAATCGGACGGGAGCATGACAAACATACAGGGATTCACCGAAAACTCCCATTATGGGACCCGGCCTTCGGAAATCTTGAACCAGGCGAAGTCTGACAATAGGCCCCAATATCCGATCATCGTTTCGAAAACTCGATGTGTGTGGCTACATGCTTCTTAATATCCCAAGTACGTGCTGGATACGCCCGATGGCATCTTCGTTGTACAACATGTCAGTTAAATCCACAAGGAAGTTCACAATATCTTGAGTGTGGGGCTTCGCACTCTCTCCGAGTTCTTCGATCGCACTCGCGAACAATAGCAAATAGACTTGAGCACAAGCGTCAAGTCGCTCTTGGAATCGCTCATCCCTAGCCTCTAAGGATACTTTTCTCTTCCAGTGGTGCCCTATGTCACCGTGGTTGACAAGAGCTAGCACTGTCGCCCCAATCATTTCCTTTGCCTTCCCTGAGGCTCGAATCCCATGCCACTGTTTGACCTCCATCGCTAAGATCCTCTGGCCTTTCTCCATCCATTCCGTCGCTGCCACAAGAGCTTTGGCGATATCACGTCTCCAGTCTGCTGGGATTCGCCCCCATCTTGGGAACAGATCCTCTGTGAACATTATCCAAACGGACTGGCACATGGAGGTGGACTGCTGAGGGTCGAAGAAGCGGGATATAAGACGGGATCGCTTGTCCTGCTCCAACGATGCGAAGGTGAACGGACGAGGTGATCCAGGATTTTGGCCTTCCGACTCGTCAGCCAGGGGCGATTCCTGAAGGTTCACACCTTGTCCAAATGCCTCTAGGGAAATCGCAGGATCATCAGATTGGAGGAGTAGAGTCAGGATATCCGGCTCGGGTTCGATGGTCGAGGAAAGGTAGAGGTTGAGCCTCTTCCTTGCCACGATGGCTATAACACGAGAATCTAATGTCGTTTCTCTTTCCAGGGCGGCTATGGGTGGCGTAGGCCTACGTCCGAGTATGTTATCAACGTGCAGCGAGAGCCATGGATCCAGCGACCGTAAATCCTGTAGCTGTAGATCCAGCTCATCTTTCGTGGTTCCAGTTGTCAATGAGTGCTCCAATGTCGCACTGATGAATCGAAATGCCTTTTCAGTGATCCGAGCAGGCGACCGATCGATTTGTTGAATATATTCATTCAAGAGAGGCTCGATCATTGCGCTCTGCGTGCCTTCACCTGGCGAAGACGGTGGAACAACTAATGCCAGCACAAACCGGAGAAGGTCGGACTGATTGAACCCTCCTTCCCATAAGTCCCACAAACCTTCCAGGGAGCATCGAAGGTCATCCCTTTGGTTACAAGGAACCGCGTCGGGGATGCTCACCCCTCCATTCTCAGCGGCAAAGCTTTCGATTGCCATGATGGGGATAAGTAGGGTGCGAATGACGAAGTCTGAGCTGGAGTCCGTCTTCTGTGAGCCTTGATATAGCGTAAGGGTACGTTGAAGCCTCTCAGACGGGGAGAGTCTCTGGTTATCGACTAGGACAAACATCTCCTGGTTCTCCTCATCTGAGCCGACATCCTGATGCGATAGAATATATCGGGGCGGGAGGTTTCCATTATCGGAACTTTGGCGGGAAATCAGCCACTCTGCTGCCATGATGGTAGCAGTTCGTAGGAGGTCTTCATTATGCTCATCACGGGGGCATTTGGCGAGATAAACGACGATTCCACGAAGGAACTCTACGATCCTGGTTGTGAAATCCACTTTAACCTCCAGCGTATATAGTTGTATGGAGTCAACGAGCCACACTAGCTCCGACGTGTGTTCTTCACTATACTCCAAACACTTTAAGATTCGACATGCGTCCTGCCAGTGGTCCGTGTCTTTGGTAGTAGCATAGAGTTGTGAGAGGAGCAGGTGTAGGTACAGATTCTGTAATGGATTGGAGGTCTCGATGGTGCTGTACGCTCTCTTCGCTTCTTTGTTCACCCTCGGCCGCTCTGACTGGAGACCACAAGGCACAGACGAAGTGCTGGGACAAGACTGAGATTGGACTGTGAATATATCTTCAAAAGCATGGAGGGTAAGATCGAAGATAGTTGGCTCCATGGCGCTAGGGACGTGACGCGGCATCGTGAATGCTCGACTGGATGGGCGAAAAGTTGGGTGAAAATAGAGAAATTCTTTGGAACCATGGAGGTATGGATAAATAGGCAGTTCGGGATTCCCACATCAGCGATTTCGGGGTCGAGATCTGCTTCATGTGAGAAGGCACTGATTATCCTTCTACCCCACGCATGAATAGCTTTACCATTCGGAGGCCGAAATTGGAAAAGGCGGAACAACAGAAGGGCCATGCAGACTTGAAGCACAAGGAATACTGCCGTTGCGGTGATTGACAATACGAGTATCGTAAGACCGCAAGCAATGAGAAAGGAGACTCCGGAGAGTGCCATGAACAAGGGGAGGGTGTCAAACGGAATTGGCACGCCCCGCCTCCTAAGTCGCTGTGCAGACAATTCTCGGCTTCTGGCTTGCTCCTCGGGGTCATGGTGCGTTCCCCAATTCGGCAAAAATGAATATAGCATGTGCTTTAAGACTAGTGCTAGAATGATCGTAAACGAGACCAAGCCTAGGCTCGTGGTCAACGCTATGCCAGCCAGGCGATCAAGCATGTCTGGGCCATCCTCACTGGAGTCGGGGACAGTGTCTGAGGTATTACGGAGTTGGTAGGAGGTTTGATTTAAAATGAGCACCATCCCAGCCTTATCATTGTCAGGCTGTAGCTGTTGGAAGAGGAAGCTGAGAAGTATTGAAAGGACGGCCGCAAAGAGACCTGACTACTTGGGCATTAGCTACAGTGAAATTAGAGAGAGAGGGAGACGTACAATGAGAAGGGCGCCGTTGGTCATCTCATGCCACACGGCTTCTTGCCTTGCATCCAGCTTGGCCCTCAATTCGTTGTAATGCTCCCATAATGAATTTTCTGTCTCAGGAAGTGACGCTGAACACATGTGAGCACCCATGGTGATTCCAGGCCTTCCGATGCCTACCATGTAGTTGGTTTTGTTTCTCCATTTCACTGTCCGCAAAATGCAATGAGTTCTCCTTGTATGATATTGCACGGTGGAATCTTACCAAGCCGTATTCTAGCACGACGAGAAGTGAACCTCAGAACGTTGGGGTGTTTTCGGTTCTTCGCTTCCCAAGACGTGTCACGCTTTAATCCTCTACGGTTGTGCAGACGGGAAAGGATATACTACAGCCGAACAGCCGAAAGCGAGGTCCACGAGTGTGGCTCCTCTGTCCACTTTGTGGGCCCGTCTCAAGCTCGATTAAAATATGACAAGGGGAATGGTATTCAAGGGACAATCTCTAAATTAAAAATTACGCCGATCCCAGGCGGCCTTCGAACCTTAACTTTCGTCAGTCTCGCTTTAGTCACACGGTCACTGAAGGAACTTTCTCCTTCCCAACTCGCACCACAGCAGCAGAAACGACAATAACAGTAACAATGACTCGGAGCACCCCTCTCACTACTGCCCCAAAGTCGGATATCCCAATTGCCGGATCTGACTACTCGACGTCCCTCATGTGTCCGCTTACCCACGCTCACGCTCGCGATGTACGGTCGAGAGAACCTGTTCAACAGTGGAGTCTTATCGTTTCTTCTCATCTCTCCCCCATCTCTCCATCCTCTTATTTCATATCCGAATCTCCCATTCCTGAGCTCTCCCTGTCGCTGACTTGCTTTTTTTCTTCTGCCTCTGTGCGCATCGCCTGACTTGGGACTCGCTGCTACTTGCTTACAGGCTACAGTGTGAGTTCCCGTCCTTGCCTTGACTTGGTTCCACTGCGTCGCGACCTGGACTGATCCGTGCAGAGCAGCACCGTCCAGGCTTGCTCACTTGCCACAGCCGCTGCCCCGCCGTCTCTCTACATCCCATTTCGGTGAGTGCTTGCACGACGTGCTGTAGTTATATATAATGGACATGTAAATGTATAAATAAATAAATAAAGTAAATGATAATGAATCCCTGTGCCTCTTCTTCCCTTCGCCACTTTGGGTCTCAAGTGTGTGACCGTAGCCACTCTCCCTTCGTGACATCCCCTGTCAGCGCGCCGAACAGCTGAGTTCTAGAAAGGAAAGATGCAGATGATGAAAAAAGGATTGAATTGCAACCGTGCTGAGCACAAAACCGATCCCAAAGTGTTAGAATTTCATACGATGAAAACACCCGTGGTGCTACAAACACGTAAGTTACGAAACACAAAGATCGAGATCTTATCAACGGGCGTATGATGCTGTAATAATCGGACCGCTGAGGCTCGCACACTGCATTCCATGTTCCGACACGAAGACCGGGAGTGAAGTTAGAGTACAAAAGCGAGAAAGAGATCCAATTGAACCGTCCAGGAACAGAAGCCTAAAGCTGGGTGGAGTGTTGGGTCATTAGGACTGATTTTGTGTGAGAAAGTAAGAGAACTCACCAAGAAGGCAGTCAAAAACGCTACAGTCACCATCAAACCCGAAGTCACGGTGACTAGTGGGGCAGCGCCATTCCCAATTTCCAGCATACCAGGGCTACCCAAGGTGAGGGTGGGGATGTCGGGGCCGGTATGGGTAGTATCGTTCGGTCTTCCTGGAGTCGCAGTCGTAGTATATGTGGTATTGAGAGTGGTGGGCACGCCAGACGAATCGAGACAGACCGCATTCCCAGCTGCACCGCGGCTACAAGTGGTACCAGCACGACAACAAAAGGTCTCTCCAGGGCACTCAATAAATCTAGGGTCCGCGCATCCTAGGTGGGTTGAGGTTTAGCAGTGATCAAAATTACGTTTACCAGGCCTACTCACCAGAGACGGTAGTACAGGTTTTACCACGAGGGCAGCAACCAACAGCTCCATTAGTCGCAGTGAAGCAGGCCTGTGGAACATTGAATCAGACATTGCCTTATCATTAGTAGAGTGCACGCGCTCACATGACCAGCCCGGCAGCACCCAACGCTAGGGCAGCAATCTCCTCGGGCATCTGGGCAACTTGAAGAACGGCTTGTGTGTGAGCGAGGAGAAAGGCGAAGAAACGAGAAAGCGATCCTTACAGTTTCCTTTGCATGCCAAATTGCCTGTTGGACAGCAGAGTCCAGGTCCGCAAACTGTACCCACCGGGCAACACTGGGTACTGGCAGGGCAGAATACGTGCCCGGCATCGAGGCATTGTTGCCTTTCAGCGAGGCCATGGAGGGCTCTGCGAACAGGGACTTCCAATTCCTCTACTTGGAGAGTGCGTGGGACGATGTGGTGCTTTCCTTTGACAGCTCGATGGAGGATGGGGGCAGGCCCATCGTAACGCTTCAAGAGGAAGGACAAGTCGCGACCGTCATCGGCTAGTAGAGGTGATGGGTCATATGCAAGAGCGACGACTGGAAGCAGAAATGCTGAAACGAGCACGACAAACCTCATGAGAGCGAACTGAACTCGCTGGTAGGTGAAGATGAAGAGGCGGTCTGCACGCACGAAGGAGACTGCCTTTACTTTACCATCGGTCACTGAGCTGGGCGTCTGCCGCTGCGCTCTAGATAGAGCGAGGGCCATCCCCAATTAAGGCGAGCCGAGGGTCTTTTAAACCTACCAAATGTAGATGAATGTGTAGATAGACTTCCTCCTACGTATCCCGACACTCCGATTTGTGAGGCTGATTTCACCTGGTGTCTGCCGATTTGCAAATAGAGGGTCTGGGCGAAACGGTAGCGCAAGAATGAGAGCGAAATAAGAATACATAGAATACAAGTATGTGGTTCAACCAAAGAGTGGCAGACCAGCATGACCGAGGGAACTGCACCTCCATAAACAGTACCGAGAGACTTGACGAAGTCCAGGCACGTGTTGAAGAAGTATTCGTCGTTGGCCGGAGATAAGACCATTCAGTCCTTGAAGAAGTCAATAATGTATTCAGTCCTCTCTGGCGAATTCCCCTTGATCTACTCAGCTTTCAGATAAAAATCGGGAGCAATTTAATCGGCAAACCGTCATTTTGCCAGCTCCAAGCTCCATCACTCGCGATCCCGTCCACTGACAGGACTCTTTCTTTTCTAAAGAGACGGTATGTATTATATCTACCTTACATACATTGGGAGCTCCCCTTTTGCCCCCATCAAAAAATTCTAAAAATAGCTGGGTTACGGCAGACACATATCGGCCATTCTGTTCGTATTATCCGGTTGGGTGGTTTGACAGCGGCCTGACATGTACGTGACAGCTAGGTGTCAAGTCGGGAGTCACTGGTAAGGTCAGATGATAGCTCCAGGACATCTCAAACTCCGCTTCCTTATTGTTGCGTGGATGCACCGCTACACCTCTGCCATACTTGCAAACAACTCAAGCTACGCGCAAATGACAATCGATATGGCAACAAGGGTGATCCAACATCCTAATCTGACAGCAGTCCAAGCTGCTGCACGCGTATCACTACTGAAGGGGGATACCAAACAAGTTGCTGATATATTTGCAGGACACGTTTGGGAAGCAACCGGATATGGATTCACGTTGGTAGACTCAGAATACCATGTAAATGGCTCTATAGGCCCTGCCGGACATGTGCGTACTCGTTTACCTAGACGACGTTCTGATCTACTGAGAGAACCCGGGAGGGTTGTTGTGCGCGGCGCGGCGCGGCCGGCTTTGTGCCAATAGCCTATTCGCGGAAATCGAGAAATGCGAGTTCAACGTCGACACCACAATTGTCCTAGGTTTCATAATCATCCCAGACGGCATCCGAATGGGTGAATAGACGGTCCGGGTCATTCAGGACTATATGGAAGTCAGGGGTCTAGCAGCCTCTCATGGTTCAATTATACAGCCCACTACTCTCGACGTTGAATCCTCCTTCAGTACTCGGCATTCCATTCGTTTCTCCTGGCTTCGTTGGATCATATCACGCCGCGGCCGCAGTACTCGGATACTCGTGGTTACTGCAACGCAATCTGTTGGTTGATTGGGTATCGCAAATGATAATGTTCCGACTGCTAGCCAAGAGTCCTCTGCTTGTCGATGCCCCGCGCATGTACACTTCCCGAGCTGAGTACTCTGCTATCTCCATAGACCATAGACAGGTTCACCCATGACCTCATCTATTTCCGATTCAGCCCCAACGGCCTCGCTACGGACTGCCGCCGCTAACGTTCCGGTATCTTTCATTTCTGGCCCGCTATTCGCCTCCTATCCCGATTTCCCAACTCCCGCACATCCTCTACTTTTATTTCGACTTCATTGATTCCTCCTCCATTCCGGCTCCTCCCAAATCGTTTCGTTGACTCATGAATGCGAAGCGCTCCGCCGATCAGTTACAACATTCTATCACGACTACCTGGACGTATTCAGCAAGAGTAAAGGTACAACATTTCCTCCACGTCGTACTTATGACCATAGGATCTAACTAGAGCATAGCGCGACGCCACCTGTTAATTTTGGGACCATTGACTCCCTCTCCGACGCGGAGCAGCTAGCCATTCACAATTTCTTAGACAACAACCCCTCAGACTACCTTATTCGCCCTTCGCAGTCGCCGTCCTGCGCACCTCTTCGCTTCATCAAAAAGAAAGACAACTCGCTCCGCCTCGGTGTCGAGAACCGCGGTCTCAATTAGATTATTCGGAAGGACCACCTGGAGTCAAGACTGCTGCTGTGCACCTTTGCGCCGCCGCACTAGCCGGGATCGCCACAAGCAGCTGCACAAATCCGATCTGGGTGGTCAAGACACGCATGCACCTGTCGGCCATACATTCAAAGCCTTTCTCAAGTTCATGGGAATGTATACGAGTGATTCTCCACGAGAATGATACCCGCGTCTTGTACAAAGGTCTGAGTGAGAGCTACCTTGGAGTGAGTGAGGGTGTCATACAGTGGACGCTGTATGAACAGTTGAAGAAGGCATCTAAGAGGGCTGAGGGTGGCCCTCTGGAATGGTTGGGCATGTTGGGCGCTGCTGGTAGCGCAAAGACAATTGCCAGTTTGATAACATATCCCCACGAGGTATGTCCTCAAGTCTTCCCTGTACAGAAGCGCTGATATTGGATCTTTAGGTGGTCCGTACCCGACTACGACAACCCCACCTTAACGGGTTCCTCAAATATCGATTACTCGTTCAACCTTCCGCCTCGTGGTTGCAGAGGAGGGCGCCAGTGCACTCAACAGCGGTCTATCTGCTCACCTACTGCGTGTTATTCCCAACGCCGTGATGATGTACACCATATACGAGCTCGTCATCGGTTGGAGTGTCGGCAAACAGCAGTCGGATTCTGCACCATGAAGATGGCGTCACCACTATCGTTGGCTATACATTATAACCGTGCTATCACGTCAGGGCATACTAACTAGATACCTACCCCCTTTGCTCTTCCATTTCGTTGCGCGTTTTTGGAATACCGGTTCTCCAGGTACCCCCCTATCAGCCCTGCTCTTGCCTCATTATTCATTGCCATTCTGTATTTGTAGCCTTTGTCGCAGCTTACTCGTACAAATATTCAGATCTTTACATATCTCCTGCAGTCCCCTTGGTCTCGAACGAACCACGGTAAGTCTTCTTTTTGGGGCCCTTATAAGTACAGGTGTGACAGGTGTGAATGCCGTCTGATACCGGAAAACTTTTTTCTCCACTCTAACCTTCCCCATCCCCTTCAGTTGTGTCCCCGGGTGAGACCACAATCAAACAGGATCTCCATGGACTCCTCCTACATTATCCAACGTGTCTCGTCGCGAATTGCGAACTGACACCGTCAGCGGCAGCGAATCTCATGCAGAGTGCAAAATTTTGTCCAACAGCCCCGAAATCGAACGTCCCCCCTTTGTTTACAGAATGGTATTGGTCGCATTGATTGGGGTAGGAAGTTTAACTCCGCACCTCGCTATGTCTGGGGTCGAATTGGGTTTGAGCCCAGTGAGCTCACTGCCTATGATACCCCTTGCGAGCGGGATGGGTATCCGTAGCTACAATAGCGTCCTGAGGATGGTATTGACAGCAACTGGAACACGCCAAACGAGGTAGTTCATCTTCGCAACATGACATCACCTGCGTCCATCACAAAGAATGCGGGTTGTGTGTAGCATAGGATGAAAATCCAATTGTTACGAAGGTGATAGGCCCTGAGAATCGTGGCCAAGATATTTGTCCCTAGGCGCAAAGCCGGCTACATTCATTTCGGCACCGTAGGATGGTCAACCATCACTCACCCACGCGCTCTAGGAAGCGTAGCCCGCTTTGTTGGAAGAGGAGACTCATAACCACCCACTCAAAATGGCAAAAGTGTGGTTAAAGATTTGTTTGACCTCAGGGTCGTACGTGTTCTTCCAACGTGGCGCTGCAGCACGTGCTTTTGCCAGGCTGGCTCATCCATAATCCCAAATCGAGAGAAAACCACAGATCACTGCCGGTCTCGTGGGAGAAGGTGGTTCAGCCACTCGTAGCCTATGCAAAGGACCAGGGTGTCCTAAGGCATCTTTCTTGTGCTCTTAGTGGTGACATCTCAAGCGCCCATCACACGGTGGTTAGTTCTTCCATTGTGTGTTGCAGCGCTTGGTTTTGGACTCCACCTAATCATTACAACACTGCAGTGACTGCAAAGAATATCTTACAATATGCTAGAATAGATCCTTGCACCTCGGAAACCAGCGACGCTGAGTCATATTTCACCTCGCTACGAGCAGTGTGCAGAGGCACTACCGAAGGACTAGCTTGACAGTTCTTGGTTTGCTGTATCGAGGTGTGATACTACACACTCTTAGAAACACCCAAGCGGGAAAGAGCTAAAGTTTGAGAACCTACATTAGCAGCGCCAAGCGGCCAGCGTCGATCGAATTGACTGCGCTAAAGTGAAGTCTTCGCTCACGTTAAAATGCACGTAGCATGATTATGCCAAAATTGCGCTTTCTGGCACCGTTCCACGGCAGTCAGCCATCACCACTCCCGTACCCGTTCAAACCCGTTCATCTGCCACTCGTTAATATCCTCTGCGGCACTCTACAATTCAAGGCGTTAACCTCGCATCGCTGCTCTCATCTAGCAAAGGGTCTCACGGAGAGGAGGGTGCGGGGTTTGAATCTGGACAGGCGCGCCCCCAGGAAATATAAGACCCAAATCGTTTGCAACTTGGCCTCTCTCCCCCCCATCCCCTCTTCCACCCCCCCTCCCCTTTCCTCCTCCCCTCTGTTCCCTCCCCCACAACGACAGTACCACAATGCAGGTGTGTGCTCTCCGCCTAATCCGCCACCCAGTCTGGAGGTCGATCCCTCATCGCCATGATCCTCGCCCTACACGCTCAACGCTCACTCGCCCATTACAGGCCGTTGACCTTGATATGTTCAACACAGAGCTCGAGCAGTGGCTCGACTCCCTCCCCCTCACCAGCTTGGCCGCTACAGGGACATTACCCCCTCCAGGCGAGGTGCTTCGTCGCCCCGGCTACGGCAACAATGGCATCCGCATACAACGAGACTCGTTCCTCGCTGCGTCAGGGACTGTCTACACCACCCTCGATGCGGTGCGCCTCAGCATCTGTGCGCCTCCATCTCTCTTCCTCTCCGCGCACCAGCCCATGCTGTCTATCTGGCTCCCCGTCAGCGATTGGGGCAATGCTGAGACGTGGAGAGTCGTCGAGGCGCTTCATCACGCAGCTCGTTCTCTGCTTCGCCCCTACAACGGGACAGAGACACTGGCCGGGCAACTATTTGTCAAAATATTTGTGAGTCTCACCCTTTCCTCCCAGGCCTGTACTCACGTCAACGACAGGTCAACTCACAAGTACAACGACTACGTCGCTTGATGGGTGCCATGCCCATCGCCGCCTGGGACCTCCACACCACTCCAATACCCACTCATTCTCCCCGTTCACTCCGTTGGCCCTCCGACCGAGACCCTACCTATTTTGGCTCACCGTGTGAAATATTTCATCACCGCACCCCTGGCACCAACCAGGGGGTCTTCATATTCGAGGTCCAGAGCCCGGCCAGGTTCGTTTTTCAGTATACACTCGACCCCGAGGATGAATACCTGAATGCGAGCGAGCTACGTGAACTCGTGATGGATATGGTATATATTAACTAGTGATTTAGCTACCTGGACGCTTTCGTATCGTATCCCACGTTTTTAGAACGTCCCTCTTTCTACGTTCAGTCTCATTCGTTAGGATACCAGTGTGCTAGCATTGTAATGGTTGTGTTTCTACTGCGTGTATGTCCTGGACTTGTCAATGAACCAATGGTTGAGGAAGTGGCGGTGCCTGTCAGGATGTGTTGGACAAGGAGGAGAGGGAGCTGATGGTGTCGGAGGGCTTTACCACCTGTTGCATCCAACATAGAGAATTCGCATGGTACTTTGGACAAAATCTCGTGACATCCGAGACCAACATTGACGCATGGTTGCCTCCTTTTGAGACATAAACTGGTGGGACATTGTCGGCTCAGCATTTCGTGCAACTCACGGAAATGGTTATCCACTAACACATGCTCCCTTTAGCATCGATTCCAAGGTGCACAGCAACGAGATTCATTTTTAGAAATCTGGCTATTCCCTGCGACAGAAGACGATTGAAGTTGTGCTTGGCTAATAATATCAACTTTGGGTTTGTCGTTACCCGTTACCAAGTTCAAGTTTGGCCTCAGACGCTCCCACCATCATACTGCGAGACTGCCTAGAGAATGGTCACTCACCAAATAGTAAATGTGAATTGAGTCTTTTATGAAGAAATACACAGGAAATACAAAGGACACCTAGAAGATGGGTTATCATTTCCTCAGCCACTGTTTCGTGAGTGGGTGGTGATAGGAGGTGCCGGCGGCAGCACCCTGCTCTTACATTAGGATAACCCGCCTGGGTGAAACGAAAAACGAAAAACTAATCTGGTTCCCTCCCACATCCTGTATTTCTCCCTCTTCCGTTGGCTCGACTCGCACGGTCGCACGGCCTATTTGCACCAACACCCAGTAACACTTGGCCGCACGTAATGGAAACCACCTGCAAAAGGGCTACTCAGACCAGTAACGTCATAGGTGGTTCAGTTGGGCGTTCGCCCCTCAGCACGATGGATCTGTACGGCGTTCTCGCGTGTATTCTTGCCCCTGAACTACTCTGAAAATTGTTACCGTGCAGTAACATCAAACGGGACTTCCAACACGAGAATAACTCGGTTATTGCCATTGGCGACCAAGCAGGTCAGCAATCGGCAACGAGCATCCCTCTGGCTGAGCCGGTGTGGCCCTATGTAGAAGATGCATCGGAGATCACAGAAGAGGGATTTGAAGAGGATAGTGTGGCATATACCACAGAGTGGGAATCGGACAAAGAGGATGCAGTAAGCCGGCTTCACTTACTCAAAGGGCGGTTCCTCATCCATATTTCATGGGCCATCAGGAGCTTGAAGCTCGACTTGCTAAATGGATCAAATGCAATGATGCTAAGTGGGCTGATCTCATGCGTCGAATCCAGAGATCAGGGCTGGGAAATTCTAAGGTACCTCCTTCACCCGAATCAACCAAGGTGGTCCACGAAGAGGTGGTCGAGGAATACGACAACGATTTTGTTGTCGATTGCGACTTGCCCTGCATGAAGGTGCGAGTAACTCATCGCTCATTTGATAGCCTAATCAATATGTCCCCCAGCTCTCTCCCAGAGGTGGTACCAATTCAACTTCGCCTGCTACTCCGGAGTTGATACTGCCATGTGTTGCACTTCCGGTCTTCGAGGAACCTGACGAGGACGACATCGAAGCGTGGTTAGCCGAGTCCGAGGCCGGGGACTCTGTTACGGGATCGAAGGACCTTGTTAGGGCTATCCGCGAATTTGAAGAGTAGATGTGGACACCATCTGAACCGCGGAGTCGCTTGTACTACATCTCGTCTTCCTCACATGCCTTAGTATGCTGATTGACCATAGTTTGATGGTGCGACTCCTTAGTGTCGGGCGCTAGTCCCGCGACTGTTGTAACCATGGTGGTTTGTGAGAGGCCAGAGATTGAGGTCGGGGCACTGGGCGTATATATCCGATGGATTACATTGTGAGTATGTTAAGTGCACTAAACAGGTTAAAGAATGTGTAGCTCCTTCACCAACCAAATTAAGAGTCCGGGAGGTCCGCGAAATGATAGAGCGCCAAATAAGCGGTCATAAATCATGACCACTGTGCTTGGATTCAGTACACCTCCAGAATGAATTCGTGGAATTTGGTACTCACCCATCCCAATCTTCATCGGGAGGATTCCTTTTCACCCAGACAGTACCATGATCGTCGATGATGGCACCAATGTCACTCGCCTCCACGCCACTCGCCTTGATATCCTCGACCAACTGGGCACTAATCTCCGGGTGGGCTTCCCATTGCGGAATCCAAATCCACGGGTGGTCCTGGTACGTCGAAGGATGGTTGAACGCATTCTCCTCAAGGTCATCATCGTAGTCGTCGCTGTCATCCCCATCGGTGCCTCCATGCTGCTTTCCGTTCTTGGAGGAGGTGAGGGCCTTGCTTGGTGCCTCGACAGCGACAATGTCTTTGCCCTCTACGGCCGCCAGATAGCCCATCACGACCCCTCCCGACTTCTCAGACTTGATGGAAGCGGCCGAGTGGTGTGAGTCAACCGATTTGCGCGGGGCACTTTCGCTCTCAGTGATTGGGTGCTTCTTCGACTTGCCCTTGCCCTTTTTGGAGTGCTCCTCCTCGTGGTCTTCCAGGACGCGCTTTTCGATCTCCTCCCAGTTTTTCT
>Ga0307515_10004449_pt1 | contig 29016 bp, 17 predicted proteins | sample 17_EM_MG_FD_194513 | JGI IMG/M metagenome (GOLD analysis project Ga0307515, IMG submission 194513) | Populus trichocarpa ectomycorrhiza microbial communities from riparian zone in the Pacific Northwest, United States - 17_EM | ecosystem: Host-associated > Plants > Roots > Unclassified | place... | reverse complement strand
GCCTGCTGCTAGAAGGTCCTGGAAAATGAACGTCATGTTTTCATGGTGGCAGGAGTAATGCGCAAAGCAAGGCCGAAGGAGCTTAGCATTAAAATCAGTGTGATAGAGGAGAAGAAACTATGGTGAAGTTTGATTTAAAAAAAAAAATGTTAGTATCGTGAAATATTGGAATCTCTTTTCTAGGTGCCGCTTGAATTTTAAGGTTCAGTTCTAAATTCTAATCTAACAGCGTAACAAACCCAGGACGCCCTGCGGAAAACATGTCGTTCATAAATAAAAGATAAAAAAAACCCTCCATACTATATGTGTAAAATAAAAGACATGCCATTCATTTGCTCATTCATATACATGACATGTCGTTTATCTTGTCTAAACTATCTACTCATCACAGACAATGGTTGCTTTACTTGTTGCCAGTGTTAAAGAAGGAAATCTCAATAATGACTTCATAAATCGGTGGCAAGCCAAATTGTTATAACCCTCCTCCCACCTAGCTCATGCGAAAAATAGAACATACCTTTGAACAAATAAAAAAATAAAAATCCTTATTTTTGGTTTATAAAACAGTTTTTTTTTTTAATACAATCTTGTTTTTTTTTAAAATGATTTTTTTTATTTCAAATGATTTTTTAATGTTTTTAGATATTTTAATATGTTGTTATAAAAAATAAATTTTAAAAAGTACAATTATTTCAATATATTTTAAAATAAAAAACAAAAAAAATCCCTAAATAACAAAAACACTTTAAATTACATTATTTTAATTTTTAAAAAACAATCTCTGCCTAAATCACAAGCACTGTCAGAAACTAGCAGCAGGTAGTGTTATGACGTAGGTTGAGCTTTCCCTTGTAAAATAATGTAATTTAATAATGTGCAAGCGAAAAAACACAAACTATAATATTTCTTCTTTTCGGCTGTAGCTGTGGCAGTGCTTGGAAAGAACTGAATGCCTCGCGCCCATCACCGTATAAGGAGTAAGAACCCCGAACAGCTACGATTCCTCCACTTCTTGTCAGCGTTTTATATATGAACAAAACCTAAACCTCGGAAAAGGTGAGCAATTTAGTTATTTAACACACATATAATTCGTATTTTCTCTTGGCTTGGCATCGGACTAGTTGTTTAACTCCTTTTTCTTTGCTAATTATACTTATCATTATTATTCAACTCTATTGCATAATTTGTTTTTCCTGTCTAGCAACCTGTGTGCGTAAAGTTGAGCATGCGGTTATTTGAGTTTGTGCAGTTAAACTGTTCGACAAAAAGCCTAAACGAAAAGTTTGCTTGTTTCGTATTTGATTGAAATGCTTTAGGTCAACCTTTTTTATACATATATTTTATGTGCAAGTTTGCATAAGAAGAGTGACTTCTCTAGTAGGACGTCTAATGAGCTATATTTTGTAACAGGGATAATAATGGACAGCTACATACAGGAAAAGATCCATAAATTTGAGGAATTTGTCGATGGCCATTTGAAACCACAGCTTGTTCGCGCTATTGCTGAACGGTATGGATAAATGTTTTCTTTTTTTGCTTATTTTCTTTTAATTATGGCTGCCACCTCTTTTTACCATTATTCTTATTACATAAGTTCTGCTACTGCTATTGTAATCTCAAAGTTTTCTACTTTTTAAGTGAAAATGAATGGGAAAAGAAGCTTAAAAAAAATTAAGTATAGCTTACATCAAATGCTTAGCATGTTGCTTCTTTAATTTGCTGGATCGAGAGTTCACAAGTAAAAAGAGATATTTATAATTTACTCCATGTTGAATGCTGGCTTTGTTGGATGCTTATTAAATGTTTTCCATGTTCTTATTTTGCAGGGACAAGGTTTTTGAGCAACAAAAGATTTTGTATCCTTTTGTTTCTGTTCATGTTTACTTTGAAAATAAATAAATAGTGGGTAGTCAATACCCAATTGCTTATAACCAAAATATCCTTGTGCACCTTGGACATTGAACGTTTTTCAATTCAATTTTACAGCTCATTTAATGATCCTTGATAGCATCAATGTTTTCTTGACCATTTACTTATAGCTCAGATTTGCGAAGGAGTATAGAGAACTTAGAGAAGAACAGTGTAACTAATCTCAGAACAATGGTCAACCTTGGCTCTGAAGTGTACATGCAAGCTGATGTGTAAGTGCTTGTTGCATTGAAGTACTCTAGTTTCTATCAGTAGCTGCATGATTTATCTTTCTTTGATCTCCATATGTCTTGTACATATTAGGCCAGATACACAACGCATATTTGTGGATGTTGGACTTGGATTCCACGTGGAGTTTACCTGGACTGAAGCTTTGAATTTCATAGCGCTAAGGGAGGAAAAAATAGCAAGGTATGCCATTTCTCTTTGGTTAATCCAAGCTTTCTCTTAGCCTTTACTTATCAATATTTTCATTGCCACCAAAATTTTTATGCCATTACATACCAAGCATCGGAAAATATGTCAATGCACATGTTACGGTTAAATATAAAATATTTTGTGCAAAACAAATGCTCCCTGAATAACAAGACAACTTGCTGATGGCAGAGTTGAGAGAAGAAATCCTTGCTGGTTACTTTTGTCATGTGTTATCTAGAAGTAGTTCGTAATATGACAAACCTTATAGTCATTACATATTCTGTCATGGTAGTACCAAAATGCAAAGAACAAAAAAATTAATTCTTGTCATACAAGTTCCTACATCTGAACATGGTGTATCTTATTTATCTCTAGACTCCCTTACAATAACTAAGAGAGGACACGGAACTAAATCCTGAATTGATAGCATATATTGAGATCTCAAAGCGCCTCTGAGGCAGAAGTTAGCAGTGCTTGTCAGATTATTCTTCTCTTTGATCATTTTGCTTGGCCTCAGCTACGGTAGGAGGGAGGGTAGAGGATGTTTAGGAGTGTTTCCCTTTTGCTTGACACGTGGTCAGGTATAAGGACAAATTTAGGGGGTGGTCCTGGCTCTCCCAAAGTTTGAAAAATTTTCAAAAGCCCTCCTACATTTATAAAAAATTTTAAGGCACTTTTATGAAATGCCCCCTCCCCTCAAAATCAGAATTGTATGTTATGCCTCCCTACAGTTTGCCAAGTCTAGATTCGTCCCTGATCATGTGGACAACTTGTTGGCATTAATTATGATGAACCCTTGGGCGGGGATGCTGGAATAGGGCTACTTTTCATTGTGATCGAATTCTGGAAGTTCAATAATGGAATGAATGATCTTAAAGGCTTTTGCTTAATACTGTAGGGTATGCCACAGGTCCCATCAATGACATGGACTGCACTTGCATCTTCCCTTCAGTTTCTTGTCTGCGCATCTAATGTCTTTGTATCCATCACTCTTGCCATTGTGTTTGGCTGTATCACCACTCTTGCCATTTTCAAGTCCCGTGAATATTTAGGGGTGTTCTGTATTCATTCTCTATAAGGAAAGGGTGTTCTATTCAAAACCTTAATGATTCACTGAATTTGATTCTGCAGACAAATAGAGGAGTACACTCGCTTAATATCATCAATTAAAGCCAGGATCAAATTGGTAAGTTTTGTTGTAATGAAGGCTCATTTTGTTCTAAGTTGTTGCTGTTTAGGAAAAAAAAATCTCTCCTTTTTTCTCAAAGCATCTGAATGCTGCTAGGAACTACTTTTAGCAGGTCCTTAGTCCTATATGTGTTTTTCTCTTTCTTAAGTAGAAAGGGGCTTCAGGACGTAAATTCTATTCTTATTAACATACAAGGTGAGGTATGAAGAACATTGCATTAACTATATAATTGCTTTCACCGGTGAACCAAGAGCTTTTCTTGGGCGAGAGTTTTAACCAGACATATCCATGGTGAAAGCACTTGATACTATGACTTATTTCTTAGCATTTCTTGATAGTTTCTGGGATTTGAGAACTATATCATTGGTTGCGCGCAGGTCTGTGAGGGGATTCGAGAGTTGCTCCAACTGCCGGCAGAGAAATCTTTACCACAGCGTGTTTTTTAATATTTACGAGTTAAAAGTGTACTGCAACCACTTACCCTCCTTCATAATTTGCACCTGGGAAAGTGATGGCCAAGAGAGTGAAAAAAAGATTCTTGCTCTGTGATGTAGAGGATAATAGTTTGGCGTTGATGCTTTTCTGTTACTTCACTTCTGTAAGTTGTCCCTTTTGCAGTGTTGCTGAATTTTCCTTTAACTGCTAAAACATAAAGTAGAAGTAGATATAGTTTGGTACTTTTATTTGCCAGCAGGGATGCTGTAACACCCATGTCGTAATTAAGGAATACAAAGAAGTCAAATAATTATATAGATTTGTTTTTTGAAAATTAAAACTTAAAAAAAAAAAAAGAATTGAGAAACTAGCACAAGCTAAAAAAATATTTTGAAAAATAGCATAACTGTGATACAGTTACCAAGTATAGTATTTAAAAAAACACACTTGGGAATTGGGTATTTTAAGTTGTCAAAATGAATAGAATGAAAGGAAGGAAAGAATGAATGAGATTTTAAATAGCTTGTTGAGAACATAAAGGAATGCTATCAGTGGCTGGAGTGATCTGTAATCTCAAAAAAATGTTTCTTTTTTAATATATTAAAAAATATATTTTTTATTTTTTTAAAATATGATTCAAGAACATCTAAAAAATATTAATTTAAAGCTAAATTAAAAAAAAAAAAAAACTAAACAGGACTAAAGCAAACATCACCACCCATCATGCACCAACCTAGTTACGGGCTAGCAGTGCGAGTTGGCTCATACTGAGGGCTAATTATGGTGTTCTTGTTAAGGAAGATGCCTAATTGTTCACACCTTTGAGATAGCCGGTTTATGAATTTTGGAATGTTGGACTTCTGATCAAGGGTGACTCCAAAACTTATCAGTGCCCATCTTTGGATTCTAGCTCCTTCAAAGACATAGCTATCCAGAAGGTTCCTCTGGCGATCATGGCGAGTAGGAATGGGATCTCACGGCATAGCTATCCAGAAGTTTCTTTTTTTGTTTTGTCTATAGCTATGATTCATTCACACCATGTTGATTCTTACCTTCGGCTTTCCCTTTTGCCTAAACTTTTGTTAGCATGATTAGTGGTGATGGCCAGTGGGGATGTGATTGGGGGCCATTGGCCTTTCCATTTCTTTTAAAGGATAAAACATTGTCGGAATGTGGCGATGGGACAATGTCATTAGAGTGGAGCCGAGGATAATTCAAACTTTATTTTTATTACTATTATAAATTCTGACCACATCAGGCCCCCTAGTAGTGGTGGTTTTGTCAGATAAAATCAGTAGATTGGACAAGCAATCACAATTTCCAAATTACAACGAGTCAGACATGTGGCACCATCAAAATTCCCTGTTTAATGTTGAGCCTTTACGCCACAAGACTCCCAACTGGGGCTATAGGCAAGACAGGCGACCTAGGTAGATGACAAATAAAGAGAGCAGGGCATGTAGAGCCAACAGTATAAACGAATCCATGTAACCTCGAAGAACCGATGATGTAAGCTTCGGTTGTTAACTCATGGTTTGGACGATGGACCAATATCAATCTCAAAAAAGGTTTGGGGCAGAAGAGGATAGCAGGAGGAGCTTGGGATTTTGATCCGGGGGGCCAAATAGGGCACAAATGTATTGAACATATCGTATTGAACTTGAGGAGGGAGGGGGGTTTTCTTCTTTTCTTGTAAAGGGGGCTTAAAAATTAAAGTTTTCCAATCAAGTGTGCCCTGCTCAAGAAACATTTAGGCAAATGAAATGAGAGTAATGCAGAGAACAATCTCTTGAAAGAGGATTATTCAAACACCCTCCAGGTCTGCTAATCAGTGAGATGTATGCACGCATTTTTCATGAGTTTAATCAATAGTTTGTAATTCCCACCAAGAATTATATGATGTTTTTCTTCTTCTTTTTTCTTGTGAAAAAGGAGTGAGAGGTATCACCCTAACCAAAACGATCAAATTATCAACAAACAAAGAATTAAAACCCTCCAAGATGGCTCATTTTGTACCATAATGCGGTGAAAATAATCCCAACATATGTAGTGGCCATGCTAGTGGGTGTGTGGATGACACGAAAAGGGGCCTAGAGGGAAAAAAATTCAGAGTTATACGAAGCCTGGAAAAAGAAAGATTGGTTAGATGGGTGGCTATGAGAGAAATAAAATGCATCTGCCTAGCAGCTGTAACACGAATTGTTTGCCTGCCATGCCAGTTAATGTCTCAGAATCTGTCACATGAACATCTGCATTTCTATTCTGTGCTCCCAGGTGTTCCTTTTTATCCTCACATGAATATCTGCCATCACCACTTTGGAATTATGTACCTTCTCACAAAACAAAACTCTGTTAGCATTATAGACACTTTGAATACGCTCTCTAGCCACTAATTTAGAGTTGAACTTGGTACCAAATAGAAACATCTTAAAGTCTCTCTCGCACTCTCTTTCTCTAGCTAAAGTTGTAAGTCAAGCCTACAACGCTCCATGAACATGATTTAGGTAAATGGAAGGGAACTTAACTTTGGACATTCTGCACAAAGGCTAGGAGAAGTCTTGGATCATCACATTAACTAAAGTTAATAAGGTTCTTTATCTTCCTAATTAGTGATGGTTAGTTAACCTCTCGATTGGTTTAAAAATCAGGTTTATGGGTATTGCAGAAGCACTAGGTGTGCTCAAGGATAGTGGAAAGAGAGGACCAACGCTGGATTTGAATCCTAATTTTTTTTGTAATTAATTAGAGTACCAAAATGAAAGTAAAGCATAATTACACAAGTGATTAACCACATAGCTTATTTATGGAGGCGAGGCAAGCAACCTCCTTCTAGCAGTGCTGTTTGCTCTGCTTTAGATTCTTGTACATTGGGAACACAATTCAATAATCCAAACTTGACACTTAATTGGAATTTGTTTGATTATTGTTCTCTGCAATGTAGCATGAACCAAAATGCAGCAATGCTGACCTACAATTGTCACTTATTTTGATGCTAAATGAAATATTAAGAATTCTGCCTAAGTTGCTACAAAAATAGGAGTAACACAATTAGCTTATACTATGACCAATATCGCCTAAATATTATTGAAGCAGATAGGAGGAAGATCGAGCGAGCTCCAGAGAGACAATTCACCATCTTCCTTGCTCAAAGAAGAGGAAGAAGATGACGACCCCTTTTCTGTTGGTGTTTGTGGAATCTCGACTTCTTCTTGCACCTCCTCTTTGGCATCCTTTCCCATGTCATCTCTTTTCTTTTCCTCCTCGTTGTTATTACTATTGATCCCAAGGTTAGATGGCAACTCATACCCACCATTTGCCACCGCTGGCATTCCTGGTCTGAATGCCAGCCTTAAACATTCGGATACCCCATTGTAGGCATAAAGAGAAGCTGAGAACTTCCGTTCGTGCTTCCACCGCTTCATGATCTCTCTAATCATTGGTGGCTCATCCCCATGATGTTCCTGCTCCATTGGCTCCATCATCTCCTGTGCTATATCAAATGGAGAATGATAGAAAGATGATCCTAATGCATCATCAAATTGAAAATCAATCAGCCCCATATCAATCTCTTCTTCTCCTCTCCCTTCTTCCTGTCCACCTTGACCACTGCCATCAACATTACTCCAACTATCATCCACTTCAAATGTGCTTGTGCTCCCATGATCTTCTGTAGTATAACGTGATTCAAAGAAACCACTCGTGTGATCGCTGATAGTCATAGTATCAGCAGTGCTATTAGCAGTATCACTATTTTCAACAATGCTGATATCTCCAGGCATTTCGAAGAAAGGGTCGAACTGGTTTTCCTGTTCTCTGGCTTCTTGCTCCTGTTGGTTAACGGGGAAAGTAGTGGTCTGTGTCAGTGAATTGTGTCTAGCTTTAATCCTGAGTAACAGGAGGTTGACAATCTTTGGGGGAAGAGCTGGCTTTGAATGAGAAGACGGGGAGCAAGGCCAGAAATTTGTCCGAGTATTAGCTCCACGGAGCAAGCAAGCTGCCTCGTCATAAGCTCTTGCGGCTTCCTCAGCAGTATCATAAGTCCCCAACCACACTCTAATCTTCTGAATTGTGTCTTTTATCTCTGCCACCCATCGGCCTGACGGCCGCTGCCTCACCCCAAGGTATCGTTTTCGAGCTCTCCGAACTCCATGGAGTGATTCAGCCTCCTCCATCATTTGGTCCCATCCCACGTTCCCATCATTGCTTACCCTCTCTTCTTCACCCCCACCTGCCTTTCTCTTCCTCGCCATATTCCTGATCTGACGATTGTTTTCTAGTTTACAGTCTTCCTGTTTTGTTTAAATACGGTGTTCTGGTTGATGGAGCTTGCACGTAAGCTCGCTTTTATGTGTTATGTGCGACGTCTTCAGACGTGTATATAAGGGTGAGGGGATGCTGTCCACTTGCATGAAGCTTGTGAATAGTCTGGGATTCTACTGCTTGGAATTACCTCGTTGTTCCTTGTTTAATTCGGCTCCTTTTTTCTTTCTTTCTTTAAGCAAAACCTCACTGGGATATCCCTTTCGACGAAGAGGAGAATTCAATGTAGAGCAAGTTCTATGAAATCTCATGAGACCATGTCAAAACTCTTTCTTAGATTATTTATGAGTCGAGAGGAGTACGGTTTGTGTGTACTGATTTATTTATCACTTGTGACAACATGCACGCCATATTTTGACGGGTTTTAATTTCCTTCTACTTCTCTCTTGTCACGCAGTGACAGTGATGTGTGCTTTGTTTCGAAAACCAACACTAAATAATTTTTCAGGTAATGACCAATGAACATTGTAGAAACCAATCTAGTTAAAGGGACATGCTGTCTCATAGTGCTTGTTGTAATTCAGAATATTTACCCTTCTTCTTCGTTACATTCAACACAAGCAAGATTTTCCAAGAAATAATACAAAACCATCAACTTCGCAAGGGAGATAAAATCCACAGATAAATTGAGGGTAAGGTTGTTTGGTCATTGCATTTTTTTTATCCCAGTCTCTATACGCTTATCCCGTTTTTGAGGCCAATACGAAGCAAGCACTTCAAATACCATGGCTATATTTCCTAGACCTGAATGGAAATTACCCGGCCATGGCATTTTCTCTGCTGCTGCACTTTTCAATAATTGAATTCTAGCATTTTATATTTTCGGTGGTTAGTCTCCAGACTATCAATGAGGTTCAATTCTTCATGCTTGAGCTCAAACTAACACCATTCCTTCACTGGTTAATTGTTGTGTAGTTGAACTACGTTTTTTTATTTTTTGGAAAGTTTTACTAGGGTCAAAACCTCTTGGAAGAAAAGTGAAAAATTAGAAACTTGACAAATGAGACGTAGCACAGCTACAACAATGTTTGCGGAGACAATCCCAAAAGATGAGACAAACAGCCCAATGCTCTCGATGAATTCCCCGTCTGCGTTCTTAGTCTTGTTCCTTGCTCCATTGATATTGCCATCCTAGATTAACCCACTCGAGGCTTAACCCCTCTTGATTTTTAATGCAATTTTAACAGAAGTTTCGAGGAAAAATAAATAGTTTCTTTCATTTGTTGTAGCTCCAACAATTCGAACTGCAAGAGAAGATTTCCCTAAACAAGAGCTACGAAGCGTCCCTTCACCAATCTTAGTGCAAGGTAACCATATCTAATGAATATGGGGTCACGAACCTTTTGATTTGCATTTATGAAGAAACTGAATGATAGGATATCAAAAGTGCAGGAGTAGCAGAGCAGACACCGCTTATACCTAAGAATCTCTGCTTTTTTCTGATAGATTGCAGAGATAACTGTTACTTCATGATGGAAAACATTGTGGAGGACATTTTTCTCTGCCAAAAGAACTTGAGCATAAACAGTTTCAGGTAAGGTTACGAGCTCTTAGGGCAGTTTAGTGCTAAGAAAAGGATTTCTGCAGTAATTCTTTCTAAGTAAAGTTTAGAAGCAAAGAACACGATGAATTTGAGGAACTGGGAGTAGGAAAGGATACAGTATGCTTCTGGTATTCTTCATGAAATCAGGGGACAAGATAAACTGTAACATTCATTCTCTCAGTAAACTCCATCTAGTACCCCATTTCTCAGCCCAAAGTGTACAGAAGTACCTAAATGTCTCTTGGGTTATGCTATTAGCTATACATTAGCTAATTGATTGTCAGGTGTACAAAACCACATGTACTGTTTATCCCAGATGAACTTCAAGGCCAAAATGCCTCTAGTTTTCACTGCCGAATAACAATCTCCCGATTCGTATATGGCCTAAAGCTCCTAGATTCAGTTCCAGACTTTGATAAATCGTGAAGAAAATAGTAAGAGAATGGTTTTGGGAGTAAAAAAGTGGAAATATGATTGCATGGAGGAGCCTCCACTAAAACAATCACTCAGCAGCAAATCAAAACCATTTCATCATCAAAATCACCCAAAAAGATCACCCACATGGGCGGTGCATAGTATAGCTTTGAGAGGGCCATCTCTCCACCCCCAGCACCAAAAAAAACAAAAAAAAGGAAAAAGGAAAAAGGAAAAAGAAAATTTAAAAAATGCAATATCAGTCCCTAAAGTTCAGCTATTTTTCATTTCGATCCCTTTAGAATTATTTGTTTTATCACGTGACAAACCATCCACCAGCCATCGGTCTCCTCTGCCTTCCAGGATGACTTCTAACACTTATAAAGCCACTCTAAGGATCGTCCATGACATAGAATGATACTCTGCCAGTGTTTGATCTCCCAAAAAACAAAAAGGCTTACTGAACTTGATGATTGCATTAAACCAACCATCCTTCTAATATAATTATTTGGTACTCGACATTCTACAACTAGAAGCCTTTGCCACACTGATATCATTCTCAAAACAAAAACACGGAAAAACAAATGGCTGATATTTTAACCGAAATATCCATGTTGCAGGGACCTGTATCATTCATTTTATATTTCAACTTCTCTTCAATTTCGTAGATACCAAGCATTTCCAGCTAGGCGATATTAGACGAGTACTTAATTTAATAATGGTGTAGATTTGACTAAAAGTACAGTTTTAAAGTGAAAAATAACCTCCTACATGCACTGAAAAAAATAACCAGTACCAACTTTTTAAAAATAAACATGTTTTCGACTGCCATTTCTCTGTGCTTCTGGTTTTTCCCCTATTTTTCTAGCTCACTGACCAATGGCGAGTAAAATGTAAAGGAGGGGAGCTAACTATTAGATGAAAATAGTCAGTTGAAACAAGTATTTAGGATGTCATTGCAATAAATTGGAAAGCATGTACATGAATAAATACAAGCATGCGTAGACTAATATGTGCTCACATGTGCATCGGATGTGTTTTTCAAGGCACTTGCTATTTCACTTGAAAAAATGAAAGATAAATCTAGGGTAGCATATGGAAATGGTGGTTGATAATAGAAACCACCACTACTATTCAGCTCAATAGTCAATACAGTGCAAAGACAACCTCACATTGACATTTCAGCAGATGGTATAAGCGGTCTGTTAAGACTTTCACTGTCTGCAGAGTACTGAATCGGCATTAGAGCCGGGTCCTGATAGGTGGTGGCCAATTTATCAAAAAATTCAGACATCGTAGCATCATTTTGATCTTCCCTGTCCTTCTTTATCAATATCTGAAAACACATATCCAGGTCAATATTTGGGTTGAACATTGGACGCAGAAGAAATCATAAGAACACTTGGGAAAAGGGTGGCGGAGAGGGGATGAAAGGATGAAAGCATAAGGATTGATATCCCCTTGGCCATGGTGTGCAGTAATAAAATTGGAATATCAACATACCTCAGCTGGATAAGCTGTAAAAATGGGGAGGAAGCGTTTCCTGCAGTACTCATTAAACAGAAGCGTGAGAACTGGAAGAGGTAAGACTAAGGTTGATGCGAGAGAGAGCTTCTTCAGAGAAAAGATTCCCACTGCAATCGCATGCATGAGTACCAGAGAAAATATCACCAAATTGTGTACGATAGGCCAAAACTTCCCTGCAGTTTCGTGCTTGGGAGCATATACATTTATGAACTGCATCATAAATTTGCACAGTATTAAACTTATTCCAGAACCTGTAAAACTAGCACTAACATAAAAATATTTAAAATTGAGCAACGCAGAAATACAAACTGTAAAAATCATGGTCCCTTCCTAACTGTTTACAGCATAAAATCTCTTAAAACACTGTTCATGCAACTGTTTACAGTCCCAAACATCTCCTGAAGAACAGCCCCCATTGCGATCATACATTGTAATGAAAGAGGAAAATTTACACAAACTCACGCTTGCAGCTACCCACACTTTCATTATGATTATTCTATTCCCTATATCTGCTATAAACAGGCATGAGCTAAGACCACAGTGGACTCTTACTAGCTGATACTGCTCACCACATTTTTTCAGTGGTAATCTTTGCTGTTATAAAAAGGTAATGCCCCTTCTTCATATCTCCCTATTTACCAAAAGAATAAAATTGAGCAGGTAGATATAACTGAGAACCTTGTATTGTTACTCATTCTGTAAACATTTTAGTGTTTCCACACTTTAACTGTTTTTGACAATGATAAAATTCTGAAACTACATAACAACAAAACAACCTCCCCTGATATGATATATTTTGAAGTCATGAAATTATAAAAAGCATGATAAAAAAAAAAGAAAAGGAAAAGAAACCTGGTTACGGAAGATGATGTATGCAAGACAGAAGTACACCAGAAGGAAGGGCAGAATGACGGGAGCTAAGAAGAAATATGCAATACCAAGAAGTCCAAAGAAAAGAATCCTGGGAATGTCCCTGTGATAAGGAATAGATGGAACTTCAATTTCATCATCTGTACTTTCAGCACAACACTTCGTCATTAGACTGCAAATTAGAGGGATTATGCGAAAAAGTTCCGATGAAGTGCTTGTCCATCCAGATGTGACAACATAAGCAATGAAAAATGATGCCTGCAAAAAATAAAAAATAAAAATTACACATTCTTGTTATATGCCACAGCAATTTTTCAATCAGAAAATCATCTAGCTGTCATGAATCTCATAATTGGCTATTTCACTCCTCATAGTGGAAGGCCGCCAAATATTTTTGGGATGATTACAAAAATCCTCCTATAGTTTGATTTCAATTTCACTTTCCCTCCATACCTTCATAAATTACACTTTCCATCATGTAGTTTTATGTTTAATAATAGTTTACATTCTCAACAGTCAACAGTGCATTTTATTTGAATGTTTTTGATTAATCCAGGATGTAAAGTATAATTTATGAAAGTATGGAGGGAAAGCAAAGTTCAGATCAAACTATAGGAGGGTTTTTGTATTTTATCCCAATATTTTTAAGTTGCCGGTCCTTGAAGAAGTTGTATTAAGCACTCCAGTTGACAAAATGCTCTTAGATTATATCCTTCCACTTCAAAAAAATTCATTTGTTTTTTTATTGTCTTTTCAATATTGAGAAAAGGAGTGGAGAACAATGCAAGATATAATTGATAGAAAGAATTGAGTTTTCAGCAAACGTGTCAGGTTTCTCTGCTACCAAAAACACACACAAGCTCACACACTCCTCTCTCTCATATCAAATTGAAAATTTTGTAATAAAATCTTAGCATATATTCACCTGTGCTGGAACAACAACAGCCAGTTTTGTAGGAATATTCTTGGGATCAAGAGCAATGGAAATCTGATTTAACACGGAACCGGAAAATACAGTGGCGAAGAAGATGTTCCATACTGTGAACCAGAGTACTTTGTTGCATGCACTCCTCTCTATCTCGCTATGAGAAATGTATCCTTGAATGGAGGAGAGGAACTCCATGATTGGGGGCACGATCTTTAGGAACAACATAAGAATCAGACTAGGAAGATATCCTGTAACTATTTGACTGACAAATGCTCTGCAAGATTCACAAAATTTAGTGTCTTGCAAAAATCCAGCTATAACAGAGTAATTCTTATTAATAACCTCAGTCATGTGTCAAAGAAGAAAAACATTTTTTTCTAATCTGGAATGAAATAGTAGTTGAAACAATTCTATTTGTTTGGCACATTTCAGATATGATTGGACTTCAGAAGGGTCCCACTGGAAAGAGCTGATGCAGTTCATCAAGAAAGTACTTTTCTTCCAAGATCATGAAAAACGAACTTCATGCACTTATTATTGATAATCTAGTGGCAGCATATAACACCAAATGCCACGTCAACAATAAAAGCATCCAATGTATAAAAAAGGGTTCCACGATGTCAATAGAGGATCCCTGGAGAAACTACATATGAAAAATTCTGAATTATTTCATTGATGTTGTTCAGCATAAATCCTTAAAATTCATAATCATGGTTAAATCCTATCACATTGACATTCATGAAATGCATACTAGAAGCAAGCACCCCAGGATATACTCTTAACATACCAGTCACCATTCTTTGTTGACAGTACCAATTTCAATTTATAGTGGGAGAAAAGTAGAAGGCAAGAGAGAGCGGGGAAGGGTTTTCAAGTAAAATAGCAGCAACAGAAGCAGCGATGATAATTGAAATGTCAAGGATGATATGATGGAAACTCTGGTAATACAAGGACTTGAGATCATTACTTACAAGGTTAGAATGCTTTTGAGGAATGGAAACCAAACTTCCAGCTGACTCAGGTTAGTAAGACCTTGTACAACTACAACAGGAATAAGGAACAAAATTGTAAGAAGAATACACGCAACTACAACCAAAAGCTTAGAAATCCATCTTCCCATGAATGATGAAGAAAAAAAAGGCCAAAAGACGTCATTTGGTTGAGGAGCTTCTTCTGTGAGCCAATGTGTGGGGTTGGTTGATTGTTGCAGGTGGAAAACAGTGGAAGCACCATACCGAGTCTTGAAGGACACAAAGGCAGCATGAGTGTCCTTTTACAAGAGAAACAATGTAAATTAATAGCATTCACCGCACAATACCAAAACTATTAAAAAATAGACAAAATCTAAATAAACTAATCAGAAGGCGTGGAAATCAATGGAAATAATACACATCTGGGCATCAGCTTGATTTTAGAAAGCCAGGTTTTTTTAGTCATCCTATACCTGAAGATGATGAGTTATAAACTTATTATGAAACATTCCATTCAGAGTACAGTTGCTGCTACCATGAGACTTGAAGTGCTTCAGAAAAAATGATGTACTGCAAAGTTTCAGTTATAGTGCTCTAGAGCTGTGACGAAAATGAAATCCAAAATAAACCATCCAAAATTGGTATGAGCAAGCACACAAGCATGTACCAGTGTGCGCCTATCTAGACACAAACAGTGCACCGACAAGAATGTCATCTCCTTTGGGGAAGTGGGTTGAAGGAGAGAGCATAGGGTTGTTATCTTTCTTTGAGGTGAAGAGGGAGGGGAAAGAGCAGGGTTGTAATTTTCGTTCCTCCATAAGCTCCAAAACCGACACAAACATTCAAGCACTGATTAATCCAAAGTTGTGCTTTACCATTTTGACTTGGGTTATTCTTTTGCAAGTCTTTGCATTTTTCTATGGCAATATTACAATTTCAGAAACTTCTTGATCTCCAATAAATTCTTGACAGGAGAAGAAAATTCAACCAACTTTCTTCCTTGTTTTATTGGGGGGAAAAATTATGTGAACCAACAATATCATGCAAGCATAGCTACCTTTTCTTTTTTGAGAAAAACTAAACTGTACTGTAACGCTATAACCGTTTTGATTGATCAAAAACACTATTTACCAAGATACATGCCAAAGCATTCTGCAACTTGCACATCTTTGAATGTTACTAAATTTGATACTTGTGATGCACAACCAAATTTAAAGGATTTGAACACCTTCATGTATGTTTGATGGTTATTTGAATTGTTGAATAAGATATAAATTTGATAATTAAAGAATGTAAATGGAATTTAAATACAACAGAAAGGATAAAAGTGAAAATTGCACCACATACTTTTGCCAATGATACCTCAGATTGCTCCAATCTCGCATTCTGCTCTAAGTCTTCTAACCTCTTCCCATAATGATCCAAAAGATCAACCTTTTTTTCAAACAATCCAACTTGCTTATACTTCTGCTCAGATGGTTCTGATTGCAAGTGAAGAAGCCTCCTGTATAATTGCTTTGCATCATTCTGAACCCACAAGAAAAACAAAGGAAATAAATGTGAAGTAATCTAAGGGGAGTGGTGTTTCACTGATTATCCATTCCAGTTTTTAATCTAATGGCTAAATTACTCATCAAAGAATAGCTCACTTTTTTTCTCTTGCCATCACTCTGGGACGTGACCAGAATTTGGTACCTGGTTTCTTGGAATAACACCGAGCAGCTTTACAATTTTCATTAGTTTTGTGATTCCAGAAATGTTTAACAATCAAAGAGAACTAGTAGGAATTTTATGTAGCACATCTCATGTTTCCAAAAAAGAAAAAGGTGTATCCAATTCAAATATCAACTATTATGCCAGGTGCAGTTTTCAAAGGAATTTATCATTACAATCTGACCCGGGATACTAGCAGCAGGTTTTCTACAATTTTGGAGAATAATTAACCACCAAGAAAAAGCTTCATAGCTACTTTCCCTGGAATATTAATATTTTTTCAGCAGTTTTGCAACACTGATGTGCATAAAATTAGTCTGATTCCAAAAGTTGATAATTCTTAATTTAAGGTTAAACTGATTTTCAATTGAGATCTTTATATGTATGTTATAAGGTAAAGTGTACAAGCCATTTAACAATTATCAGCCACTAGCTGGGAGTTAGAATCCACATGATTCAAGGGAACCAACTTTCACAAAAATTGTAGTTCGCAGGGATTTTATAATAAAAACAATCTCATTTCAACAAGTCCTTAAGAAATTCTCATCGTAGATCTATATGCAATAAATGATTGGACAACCCCACCCCCCACCATCCAAAAAAAAAAACACTCAGTCTTCGTTCCATTACTCTTTTTTATGTACAACGCAATGGTAACAGAAGTCTTGGACTTATATGACCAAATAGATTACAGGTTCTAAGACTGAAAGCTTGCTAATTCAAGGAAGAAAAAAAGAACAGAAAGGTAGAACCTTCTACAAATTTCCCTCTCACAACCCCACTTTGTTTTGGTTTTACAACTGTAATAATGATCTTATCTGCCTACCACTGTTATAATCCACCTCCCACGTCTGTAAGTGCAAGGTCTCATCATAGGGCCTTAATATAAAGACACCATGATCATATAGTTTTCCTTTTGCCTACTGCTTTTGGAATCAGCCTAATAATATCTCAAAACCAGTTAACTAACATCCCAGGACCTTTTCCTATCAAGACAGACCACAAACACTCCAAATCAAGCTGCCCTGTGACATGCAACTCAGCACAACACTAGAACCGTGTATTTTTCCCAAGAGCTCAAATATATAAAACAAAAGAAAGATAAAAAATTAATTATAAAAAATGGTGACAAAGAAAAGGACAAGTTACTTACAATGAGGCTCTGAACTTTGCTAGTTCGGCGAACAACTATATGTGACAGATATGTGGTAGGGTAATACTCGGTAAAGAAGCTCTCGACACTGTCACTGACACTGCTTCCAGCTGAGACAGGGATATTGCGAACTAAGATGGTGAACTGATGTGGCTGAGGTTTGGATGAATAAAAATACGCAATCCTTTTTGAAGAAATATAGTTATATTCCTACATAATCAAATACACATCAGCAGCTGTTTATGTATCAAGAAATAACTTATTAATATATTTTATCTGTTAATTAAGCAAGAGAATTATGATCGCCACCCCGATAAATAATTAACAGTTTCCTTCCCATATGAACAATAAATATGGATCTACACCAAAATATATATCTGATTATCACCTGACCATCAAAATGGAAAACTTACAGTCACAGTACCAGGAAAAAGACTTTGGAGGTAATCAAATTCTGCTAAAATAAGAGTAGACAATAACCTATAACTGCATAAAATGGAACTTACATGATAAAGTAGATAGCAGATGAAAATAGTGATAGCATATACAGAAGAGAAGTGAATCCATAACCTGCAAAAATGGACAAATTGCGTGAGTTTCTCTACCCACTACACACTAACTTACATAATAGAGTAGATGGCAGATGAAAACAGTGCAATATGTACAGCTGAGAAGTGAATCCATAACCTGCCAAAATGGCCAAAAGGCGTGAGCTTCTCTACACAACACACACTATCCTTACCATAAGAATACTACACTGCCTGATACTGTGAACATTGGACGAAGTTAATTCATTTCCAGACACTCACCAGGGCATAAATATGTGAATATTTTAATGGGAAAGCGAACCATCTCACTCGGATTTACTTCAAATTAACTATGCATATGAGTTATGTATCATTTTTAACAAGTGGATTCTTAATTTTGGTTGAAAACCATTTTCCATTACAAATGGAAGCCCAAATAAGCTAACACCATTCGGACAAAATGAGCAACATTTTCTAATGTAATCAATATATAAACCAATTACTGATGAGAAGCAAGAACAAATATGTTTCTTAGAGTCATCAATTAAGCAAATCATAAGAATCAAAATATAGCTAAAAGCCATAAAAAGAGTTTCAAATTAGTATTCTAAGCATCAAAGCCACAGTAACATTGCTAAAAATTATATAAAAGTTTAACCAAGTCTTGCAACTGAATATAAATGTGAGTGGTGAAGTTTCCAGAATTAAGGTTTCAGGCAAGGGTTGCTACTACATATGTTCAAAATGAGAAATGAAGTTTAAAATTGAGTTTTACAACTAAGAACTAAAATAAAAGTGGACAGTGAAATAGGAACTGCACGAATAAAAAGAAGCAGCAGTTAAGAGCAAATATAACTTCAGAAGCAATCCTGGGCCTCAGGGGATTAAGAATATTCACATGGATAAATTTAGCATGTTAAGATTTCTTAATTAAATTGAATGTTGGTGCTGATTCAAGTTAGAACCAAATCTGCAGATGGAACTTACCACTTTGAGCCTCGATTTACATTTGAAATGGTGAATACATCCAGAGAATTACTATACAAATCTTCGAAGTCAATTTGGTGAAGCTCAGTCCCCGAACAGTTCACTGGAAGAAGAATAAATATCCCTATTATCCCAGCGAATGAAAATACTTTCAAACTGCAGTATTCAGATAAAGCAAGAACATATAAGGCTTTGTTTAATGGCGAATAAAAGGCTTCATCAAGCAGGACTATAATTACCAGAAAGTTATAGTTCGCATATACACCACGGCGTCCAAGCCTGAAGAAGACAACATTTCCTCTTCCGATAGTTTCCATGCCTTGGGCAACCAGCCAGTAGATGGTATTAGCCTTTCAAGGTTGAAACGGCTTCTCCGTTTAGAATTCCCTTCCGTCAGCAAGCGCGGTATATAAACTTCATAATAACTTGGTTGTTTCTTCAGTATAGAGTACAGTACAACGAATAGAACACATAGAGCAGAGTTTATCCCCACTGATGTTAGAATAGCGGAAACGAGCATTTCAGCATACCAATCTCAAAACCTCCAAAACATGAACGAACTCCTAAACTGCAGCAGGAACAGGACAAATATTTAACACCCCTGAACGGATTGCACTCTCCTTACAATTAAGAAATGATAATCACAATACATCTTGTTACTTCAAATTAATCACTGCTTCTCTCACTCTCAGTAGAAGCTGACAACGATTGAGAAAAATCTAATGCGAAGCTCAATTGATTTGATTTCTTTCTATATGTTAGTCAAGAGGTAAAAGATGATGCTCCAGAAAAGAAAAGGAAGGAGAAAGAAAGAAAGAAACCTGGAAAATAGAAAGCAAGAAAAATGTCAGTGGAGAAAATTCACACCTTGTACGGTTTGGATTTGGCTGCTTGTGAGAGAAGCGAGATGCTCTGCTGAATCAAACAACTACTGTAATGTGTGGTGCGATCGAAAGTTCGCAGCAATTGAGCAGAGACTAGTAGAGGTAGAATTTGGTACTGTTTTGCAGAGAACCTAGTGGATGGCTAAACCGTGCATTTAATAATGGTACTGAGCTTGCTTATTTTAGTTTGCTGCTTGAGTAATTACCGGTAATACCCCTGGTGGTATCATGTTATTTGCTTGTTTCAGAACGGCAAATAAGAGGGCAGGGATGATTTGGGGATTTACGGGGGAAAAGGAAGGAACGGTTGGTAATCAACGTCTTTGAAAATGATACTATTTACTCCATGTGCAGCGTATAATTTCCCTGATACTCTGGTAGCAAACTATCCCACCCGACACTCTTTTGGAGTGCCGTTGTTAAGCAGCCACGTGTTTCTTTAATAGTAAAATACGCAGTTATAAGACTGGACAGGTTAATTCAATGACCTGTAGCCTGTCATTTCATGTCAAATCACTTTTTTTATTAAAAAACTCAAATAATATTATTTTAATAAAAATAAAATAAAAACTACCAGTCAATGTACAAGTTGACTTTACCTATTCACACCCGGCATCTAGGATCGGATCTTATAGTTATGAAATTAATGAGGTGGCAGGCGCTACGTTATTGGTTTACCTTTTAATTTTATAAAAAATATTATAAAAATCAAATACTTAAAAGTATTGGGTTAGGGTATAATATTGGATTCAAAAATATTGAGATTCATCAATAATATTTATAATATTAATAATAATATTTAACTTGTATGTTTAAATTTTTATATTTTTTAATCTTTTAAAAAAATATGGTTTTTTTTATAATAATAAGTTTTTTTAAATTTATTAATGATAATAATAATAATTTTTAATTTTACTCTTCAAATCAAATCTATAGTTGTTTTTCAATATTAATAATAATTTTTTTAAATTTTATTAATAATATTAATTATAATAAAATAATAATATTTATAACACAAATAATAATATTTTTAATATTAATACTATGAATTATAATAAAAATAATAATATTTATAACACAAATAATACTATTTTTAATACTAATACTTTCAATTATAATAAAAATAATAATATTTAAAACTCAAATAATAATATTTTGTATGTTAATACTTTGAATTATAATAATAATTATAATACAAATAATTATATTTAAAAACTTAAGACCCAAGAACCTTGGGTCCTGACGCTGAACCCAAGGCTAACGGGTCCTAATGCAGGACCCGGGAGAATTATAATAAAAATAAAAATATTTATACCACAAATAATAATATTTTTTATATTAATACTTTGAATTATAATAAAAATAATAATATTTATAATATAAATAATAATATTTTTTATATCAATACTTTGAATTATAATAAAAATAATAATATTTATAGTACTATAATAATAATAATAATAATATTTTTAATTTTATCCTTCAAATCAAATATATGGTTTTTATTTGGTAGTAATAATATTTTATTTCAAATTTATTAATGATAATAATAATAAGAATAATAATAATTTATAATTTTATTGTTCAAATCAAATCTATAGTTGTTTTTCAATATTAATAATATTTTTTCAAATTTATTAATTATTATATTAACTATAAAAAAATAATAACATTATAATACATATAATAATATTTATCATATTAACAATAATATTAAAGTTCTTTGGCCCAAGTTTTTATAGTAATAATGTTTTTTTTAAATATATCAATGATTATAAAAATAACAACAATAATAATAATTGTTATTATTTTTTTTAAAAAAAATTGAATTTGTTATTCCTCTTTGCATGGTCTGCAAACCTCAGGCGTCGGTCTGCAGATAAAGGTAAATCCAGGCGTGCGGTCTCTAGACCCAAGCACTTGGGTCTGTCACCCAGACGTGCGAGTCTACACCCCCAGGCACATGAGTCTATAGGCCCATGTGTGCAAATCTGGCCCTAGCACCTAGGGCAGGATAACTCCAATACCAGATATAAATCAATAATATTTTATAAACTATGCATCCGACAACAGAAAAAAAATAAAAATTACACGATCTAGTTCAAGTCAGCACTATTTTGTAAATCAATAATATTTCCATTACTCTTCTTTGTTAATAATCAATTTCATATTTTGTGTTTTCTGAAACTCGTATAAAAAGTCAAAAATGGTCACCGCTTAAAATCTACTTAAATTATCACTGATCATCATATTCTATCATTAAGAAGTTTTCTTCTAATATCTCTAATAGGAAATAAGTAAACATGTATATTAAAATTACTTTCCATCGAATTACATGCAGGCTATGCAAATCTCAAAATTCTCTCCTTTCTGATAGCTTTTAAATATATTTACTGAGATGACATTGAAATTTTCCAAAGTACCACGCATCGATTATTTATTAGAGAATTTATTCCCAAGAATATTTTACAACTTAATGTTCTTATAAATATTTTTCAAACCAGCTCAATTAGCAGACCTTAAAGAAAGCCTCAATTGTGACCAGAATAGAAAAGAGAAGGGAAGCCTAGAGAATTGGAAAGTCAACGAGCTTTTTAAAAGTGGGTCAAGTGGCACATTCATCGCTGCACATTCCCACATCTGGATAGCCAGGCCACTGTCGCACTCTTTAACATCTGAATTTTTTAAAATATTTTTAGTTTAAATTTAATATATTTTTATATTCTTATATAATTTTAATATTCTGATATAAAAATAAATAAATCTTTAAAAAAATTATTTAACTTTTACTACATCAAGGCCACATAGTGCCAGGACTATATGTTGCATATCTTTTTTTAGTGGTTGTTTGATATTGCAGTGAAAGTGATTTTTATTAAAAATATATCATAATATTTTTATTAAAAATTTTAATATTAGTATGTCAAGCTATTAGAAAGAATAAAAAATATTAATTTAATATTTTTTTTACGTTAAATATATTTTTATTAGGACGGCTTAGCCAGGAAAAAAGCACCACAATGCAATTACGCCATCCTTAAGCACCACAATGCAATTACGCCATCCTTTTGACGATCCCATCTTGCTAACGAATAGTTTATGATTTCTATCTGTTTGAGGTTAGGGTTGAATCAGTTTTTTATTAAATTTTATTTATTTTTATTTTAAATTTATTTTTTAATATTTTAAAATCATTTGGATATATTAATATAAAAAATAAAATTTTAAAAATAAAAATAAAATCATTTGAAGTTGGCTGTTAAGATTAGTGCTTTTTCAAAAATACTGATTTCGTGATTTTGCTGGTTTTTTCTCTTTTTTTGCTTGATGAAATGGTGTTGTGAGCTCTAATGTTATTGGCAGTATCAGAGACAATAATTGGAATCTGGTGCAGCAAAAGGTTTTAACACCATCATGTTGTCAAGATTGTTAGCAGTTGCTCAGGAATCTTGCCTAGGTATTCAATACCTGTGTTACTGTCTAGGCTCTAGATGGATATGCTGCAAGCAGTTCTTCTGTGGACATATGCATACTTTTGTTCTGTACCGTCATTTTTCCTTTCTCGAGGCAAGGTTGCACATTTCAGATAAATTTTCATTTTGCAGGACTTCAATATTTTTAAAAGCATTCACCATGTCAGCATCGTATCTTCCTGCAACCACGGATTCAACTGCCCAGGCTTTAGAAGCAAAAAATCCATCTGAAGCCATTTTAATCTTCTACCGTATACTAGAGAACCCGTCATCTTCCCCTTGATCCCTCAGGCTTAAGGAGCAAGCCATCATGAATCTCTCAGATCTTCTGACTCAGTTCAGGCCTTTTCTACATTGATTCCCAAGGCAAAAACTGCTAAAACTGTTCCTGAGATAATTGATGCAGTTGCTAAAATACCAGGCACTGCTGATCTCCAGATTTCTCTGTGCAAAGAGATGGTGGAAAGCAAACTTTCTTCGGCGGTGAGTATTCACAAGCGTTGGATCTGCTTTCTAGATTGGTTTAGGAGGTGAGAAATTTGACGACAAGCTTCTTCTCTTGGATATAGACTTTCTGGAGAGTCCGCTCCACTTTTCTGTTTTCTCTAAGAAACCTCTCTAAAGCCAAGGCTGCAGTACTAACAGCAGCAAGAACAGCAGCCAATGCAATTTATATGCCAGGGTACTATAGAATTAGCAGAGTGGATACTTCACGCGAAAGAGAAGGATTAGAAAACTTCTTACAGCTACTTCTTTGAAGCATTTTAAACTATCAATACTCTTGAAGATCCCCGAGCAGTATTTAGCCTCGGGTACACGTTGTTGTGCAAAATAATGGTGAGCCAAGCTGATTATGTTGCATGAATGACATCATCCAAAACAGGGCTATAATATGCGGGATGAAAACTGTTGCCAAAACGCTCCTTGAAGCTCTTTGAGACTGCACTTATGGACTTTAAGGCCCAACTAGAGGAAGACCCAATTGTTCATCGACATCTCTTATCCCTACATGACACTTTACTAGAGCAGAACCTCTGCAGGTTGATTGAGCCATTCTCAAGAGTTGAGATTTCTCAGGTTGCTGATCTGATTGACCCCTCAAGCTGCTTCGTAATGCAATGGTAATGACCCTTCTTCGAGGGTTGGAGAAGAAACTATCTCAGATGATTCTGGATAAGAAAATTGGGACTTTAGACCAAGGTGCTGGATGCCTCGTCGTTTCTTATGATCCAAAAACAGATGCAACCGACCCCAGCTGCATCGGAGACCATTTCCAATATGGGCAATTAAGTTTGTTGATAGCCTCTATGTTAGGTCTGCCAGGATTTTGTCTTACGGTTCTGGATGCAGAGGGGAGCTGTCTATCTGCTGCTTGCATCCATGCTTCCAAAGAACTTTCTGTTTTTTGTTGCGGAAATGCATTTATCATTTCTTCAATTGATTTGGCTTAACGTTTCGTGTATGGGATACATTATCATCCATCAAGTTGGAGAACTGATTTTTTATCCCTTGGTGTTAATTGAAGCATGCCGTTCAAGTTGGAATGTACACTGGGGTGTTTTCCTTAACCAGCAGAAAGTCCATTACCGCCGGGGAATGTATTCCGTGTACGTGTCTGCATGACGAAATGATAGTGTTTTTAAGTGTCGGTGTAGGGACTGGCTCCCCGGACTCTGATTGCTTTACCTGTGCGTGATCACATGAACGAAATAGGAATCTGATATTCAAGCGAGAGACCAAAAATGAGTATCTTAAATAGTTTGTTTCGGGTGCCTCGATCGTTATAATTCATCAAATATTTGTATGCCATTAAATTACTCATAGCTACTTAGAGTCAAATTGAATTTAATTTTCGAACTTTGATTTTTTTTTTTAGTTAAGTATCATTGATTGTGTTTTGTGGTAAAAAATAGGCTTCTCGATCTGGGATTTTTATTTCTCTTGTTAACTTTTTTTTCCACTTATATTATGTGTGTTTCATAGCATGAGTCGTATTTTTAAACTATTATTTATGATTAAAATTGATAAAAAGTAACTATTTTTTAAAACAATTAATAATTTGAAGTAAACAAATAAAAAATTAAAGTTCAGTGATCAAGTCCAGGTTAACACAAGATCAAAGATAATTATGGATAATTAAGTTCGTGTTTTTTTAAAGAAGTATGAGAAGATTTAGTGTGTAAATTAGCTATTTGACATGTATTTCATTGCGGGATAGATTTATTTTTCAATAAAAAAAAAAGAATATACTAACTTTTTTGATACTCTTATTGTATAAAAAATTTCAAAGTATAAATTAAAAAACTTATATATGTATTTAATTAAATAAATCAAGAATAATTTATGTAAATAAATAAATAAAATTAATGATAAATAAAATCAAACTTAAAAAAATTAAGAAATACATATCGATCAAGATATTCGATCCCGCAACATGAGTTATATACGGTTGTGTTCAATGAATTCGTTTATTGAAATCAAATTTTTATTCAATCAAATAATAATAAAAATAAACACACATATAAAATTGATTTCATAAAAAAAAATATATTATACAAGATTATAAATATTAACCTAATTTGCTAGAAATTTGCAATTTGCTAACCAAAAGTTGCCGCATGTTTCAGTTCAAAACACCAGAACTTGGGTGCCCAAACGGGCCTTATACCGATTTTGGAGTAATCAATTACTTTGGAGTTTCTAAAAATTTTAATTTTTTTTATATTTTTAAATTATTTAAATGTGTTATATTAAAAATAATTTTTTAAAAAATAAAATAATTTTATTTTAATATATTTATAAAAAAAATTATTTTGAACTGTTATTACCACCACAGAAATATACCGTGAATGAAACACTTTCTAAAACTCCACTCTTTACAAAAATAATTAAATAAATAAAAAACAAAACCTCTCATAATAAAGCAACAGACAATAGAGAAAACGGTGCGTTTTGGTTTTCTATTTCCGGTTTTTTTGGGGCAGCAGCCACGGACAAAGCTGAAGGTGTCTCACGTAAAAGTCAAGAGATATCCATTTCTAAATTTGCGGTCAATCCGTTTTGCGGGCACCTACCTTCGCTCAACCAGCTCTCATCTCAATTCCAGATAATCAGCGAGCAATTAATTACCTGTAAGTAATCGTAACATTTTTACGATACTTTTTTCTTCGTGGTCTTACTCGTCGAGAACAGAATTGAATTTGACATCTAGATCTAGGTAGGTCACTTCGCGATTCAAACCGGACCAATTTTTCTTTCCGTGCAAAATCATGAGTGAAGTCTTCGAAGGATACGAGCGTCAGTACTGCGAGCTCTCTGCCAATCTCTCTCGAAAATGCAACTCCACTTCTCTTCTTCCCGATGGAGGTATCTACAATTCCCTCTAAATAAACTCTCCATCCTTTTTTTTTTAATTAACTACATAATTATCAATTACTTGAAAATCGCAGTGGAAAAGAACGCGAAGGTCAATGAGATTAAATCTGGTCTGGATGATTGTGATGTTCTGGTATGCTGTTCATTAGTTTCTGTCTTGCATTTTAGTTTTAGCTGATTATTATGCGGTTTTGAATTTTCTAATTTCGTGGGGGGTTTGGTTTGGGTAGATTAGGAAAATGGACCTTGAAGCTAGGAGTTTGCAGCCGAGTGTGAAGGCTATGTTTCTGGCCAAGTTGAGGGAATATAAGTCTGATCTGAATAAGTTGAAGAGGGAATTTAAAAGGATAACGTCCGGTGATGTTAGTCAGGCTTCCCGTGAAGAGTTGTTGGAGGCTGGAATGGCTGATGCGCATTCGGTATGCATTTCTTCTTTTGATTTCAATAATGAAACACCACCTTGTCTGTTTAGCAGAGCTTGCCTTTAGATTATTTGTCTATTTCTGGGTCTTCGATTGCATGGTGTTACTTTCACTCTGTTTTTTAGTCTCTTTATTGATTTGGTTTTGTTGAACCAATGCATAGTTTTCCCTTGCGCGAGTGTTTTCTCGGCCCTCTTTCTCTTGGCTGTATGTAGTAGATTAGATTTTCAATTCTGTTTTTTTTTTTTAATTATTATTATTATTAGGCACTGTTTTAACTCTTCTCGAGGTTCTGATTTTTATGTTTGCTGGAGTTGAGGATCGTATTTGTTATTAACTCTGCTGTGCGCTACTGTTTAGACTACTGAGCCAGTACTGTTTGCTTTGGTCGTAAGTATTTGTCTGCTATAAGTAGACTTTGTAGCAGGAGTGCCTTGTGCTTAGTGGGCTTCTGAAATGAAAAGTCATCATGTTTTCCTTTAGTGATATGACTCTAAACACGTTAGGATAGAGGTTAAAACACAAATGTAATTTGTGTTGGTCAATCCCTAACATTCATCCCTGGAATATTAGAGTTTCACTTGATGTATTTCAAATGATTTCTCTCCTTAGACATCTCGGTGTTATGTCTAGAAGATGATTGGAGGGTTCCCTGGATATCTTATTGTATTTGATCTAGAATGTTTTGGTAATTGGTCAAATACCGGTACAGGTTTCTACTGATCAAAGAGAAAGATTGACTATGTCAGTAGAGAGATTAAATCAGTCCAGCGATAGAATTAAGGAGAGCAGAAGAGCCATGCTAGAGACAGAAGAGCTTGGTGTCTCAGTTCTTGAAGATTTGCATCAACAGCGCCAGACGCTCCTGCATGCTCATAACAAGGTATTGCATCTAATCTTCCCCCCTCTAAATGGACAAGCTCCTTGGTGATACTAGTTAATGACCCATGGATCCAATGTGTGCACAAATTCATCAGAACTAACGAGTTTGTTGTATTACGAATCATGTATTGTTCCTTTTCCAGCTTCATGGAGTAGATGATGCTATTGACAAGAGTAAGAAAGTCCTATCTTCCATGTCAAGAAGAATGACCAGAAACAAGTGGATCGTTGGCTCAGTAATTGCTGCTCTTGTTGTAGCAATCATTTTTATCATCTTATTTAAGACTTCTTATCATTAATAAACACTTGAAATTATTGGTCGTAAATTTGTTACAGTTGGTGGTCTCCGGTGTCTGTTAAATTCACTCCACTGTTATTCGTGCATGTGTGTATAAAGAATTTGTCAGTCGAATTCTAAGCATCTGCCGGTTGTAATTATGCCATCACTGTATATGAAAATCCTGTGTTCATCTGCCGGTTGTAAATGTGCCATCACTAGGTATATGAAACTCCTGTGTTGTATGTTTAGCCTTTCGTCCTTATTGGTTTTTTTGCATTCAAAACGTAACTATTCACTTAATTATTTTTATTTATGGTAGAAGTTGCTTTGATAAAGTCACGTTCAGGCAAAAAACACTTGATGACGAACATCAAGTCTCTTGCATAAATTGCTACAGAAGAGTTTCAAATGAAGAAATTACAGGTTATACGTTTATTTGTTAGAGGGTTTTTCTTTTAAGTGATTTTTATTTGATTATATATATATTAAAAAAATTATTTTTAATATTAGCATATTAAAATAATTAAAAAATACATTAAAAAATTAATTTGAAGTAAATTTATTTTTAAATATGGTTGGATCGTAATAACAAACATTATTTTAAATTCCTAACGAATTGTGTTTTAGCATAACAGTGGCTCCTTCATTTCAATCAATTTTTCATTTGTTATCACTCTCATTTCACCATCATGTTTATTTCTGGCCAAATAGCTAAACTAGGGAAATGTTTTTCGCAGATATACATCGTTTTTTTTTTTTTTTTAAAGAGGTGAAAAA
>Ga0307515_10004448_pt1 | contig 29018 bp, 44 predicted proteins | sample 17_EM_MG_FD_194513 | JGI IMG/M metagenome (GOLD analysis project Ga0307515, IMG submission 194513) | Populus trichocarpa ectomycorrhiza microbial communities from riparian zone in the Pacific Northwest, United States - 17_EM | ecosystem: Host-associated > Plants > Roots > Unclassified | place... | reverse complement strand
TCGTCGTTGGAGATTTGTATCAAACACCCTCCCCCTTGTTTTCTACCGTTTTTTCTCCCCCCCCTACCCCGTTCATTTGCTCACGAGATTCCCTCTGCATTCACGAGATGTACATGAAATCTAAATTAATCTGTACTCATCGTGATAAACCACCGGCAAGTGTCCTCGCTGCGTTCCTGACACCCGGATCGATATGGTTCTTGAGCAACACCAACTCGAAAAATGAGGTTCCGAAAGGATGGCATAATTGAGGGTCATCCACCTCGGGTCGGTACATGCCGTCAAACGAACGGTCCTCCGTCGTCAGCAACGCCTCCAACTTTGTATCCTTTCTCACAAGCCCGGCAACGAATTCTATAGCCCGGACAGCCGTCGCCGGATCCCAATGCAGTGCGGCGGTGAGCAGCCGTTTAGAAAATGCCGCCGCGCGCCAGGCAGGAGGAGAACCCCCGGTATTACGAGAAAAGATCAGGTGGAGCGCGTGGAACAGCATCTGGGCTTGAGATGACCAACAAGAGCCATTAACCGCGAGGTTCCCCGCGCCTGCGTGCCTTGTTTTCGCGAAAGTTTCGGCCCCGGTGTCTTCGGCTTCGCTTAGGATGCCGATGAAAGGAATTATCGCGTAGATGTGGTCGACGAAATCGCTCAAATCGACGTTGAGCGCTTCCCCTGGCCGTTCATTCATAATAGTTATGTTCCGAGCTCAGGACGGTGGGAAAGGAATAGCTCGCTTACCTTGGCCAGAAAGAAGTTCAAAGGCGGTAGATATACAGAGAAGGCGGTGGTAAACGGGTGTGATGTAGGGCGAAGATTCTTCCGAGTCGGCAGGCCCAATGGACGTCATGACGGTCTTTATGGCCTTGAGCAGGTCGCGGAAAAAGTCGACGCTAACCAGGTGTGAGAACTTGGCGATCCCCTGCAGCGCGGCGGGCAGAAGCGGTGTCGGGTACGGGTTCTTGAGAATTTGAAAGTAGAGAACGAAGACAAGCTTCAACGTCTCTGTATGCTGGAGACAAACACTTTAGCCCACGGAAAACCCCCAAGATGCTTCCCATACAGTTTTGTTTCGCTCCTCCTTGTCGACCTCCACTCCTACTTCTTTCATGTCTTTTCGAACAGCCTCCTTCTCCTTGAGCACTTTCTTGGCCTTCTTGCTGAGGTGCGTTTGTGTGGCAGCCGTACCCTTGCCCCGCTTTTCTTTACTCTTGTTATGGATCGGTAGTTTCTCGACCGAGGTTTTCGATGCCCGCACGCCAATCTCGGTTTTGAGACGGAGGTGTAAAAGACATGAAAGTGCGTTGGGGTTAACTCGGTATTTGCTCTCTTTGATCATCCGGTTAAGGAGTCGGACCACTTCCAAAGAGACAGCGCCAGTCGTATCTTTTTGGAAGACTTTTACCAGGGAATTATGGCAGAGCTCGGACCCCTGACAGCGAGTGAACAATTGATTGCCGTTGTCAAGTCGGAGAGGAAAAAACTTACGTCGTCCCATCCCTTCCGGCTGAGGCGGCCCATGATGCAACTGATGATGCTCGTCCGGAAGTTAAAATGGGTCACCTCGACAAACAGGGTGCACATGCATTTCAGAGAAACGTCAGCAAATTCCGTCTTTCCTGCAAAACTAATCACGAAACGGTCACGGTCGTCAAAGGTCAGAAGCCATACCTTTGATTTCGGATTCCAGGAGTTGCAAGAACTTCTGATAAGCCCCAACAAGACCTTGCTCCCATTCACGAAGCCTTGCAACAACCTGTCCGACCTTCTCCGACTTTTCTTGTTCCGTGAGAGAACGAATCCGATATCCGGGGATGATGTCTTTAAAGACAGCCACTTGGGACAGGATGGCAAGTTTTCGTATCGTTGGGTCATTCGCGACCGGCTGTGATTGGGTTGGAGATACGATCGTTTCTAGACTGAAATTGTGCAGGCGGCGAAGCAGGGGAAGCTGGAGGAGTGGGGTTATATGAGAATGTTCCCCAAGAAGTGGAAACAACGAACGCTATCCTCGGGGTCTCCTACAATCTCTTGGCAGATACTTGCTATTTGCTCCTTTGCAGCATGCATCCGCTGCTTGCGAGATTTAGTGGTTAATACATCCACAACCGAACATCGACCAAAGCGGCTGCCCAGTGTAGCGTCCTCACGAGGTTCCGGGGAAGGCTCTCTGGCAGCCTCCTCATCGCCACTCTCTTCTGAGGATTCCTCGTGAGTTCTGCGAAGCTTTACGCCGGCGCTCTTGACCTGCCCGTCCAAAAGTTTGATTGGCAAACGTTGCACCTCGTTGTCAGAATTCTCGTCCCATGAAGGCCGCCGCGGTCTGGGAGCGGTTTCGTATGGCATCTCAGTATCTGAGTCTTCGCTGAGTTCTTCACTTCCACTACCTCGGGAGGATCCCTCTTCGAAGTCGTTGCTTCCGATATTTGAGCTCCATTCACCCTCATCCTCAGAATGAGAACTGATATCTGGTAAGTCGTCCTTTACGGGCTGTCGGGTGGGTTTGTTCAATTTATGTAAACGCAACGTCTCCTTTTTGCTCCTATCACAAGTTTTAGGACATGCGTCTAAAAGGTGAGGGTAACGCACCTAGCAATACCTTTGTGATCCAGACTGTTCAAGAATCCAGCGGCTTCTCCGTATTCCTCCAGTAGATTGAGGTCTTGATCGGAGAGAGGTGCATCATCCAAGCCAGTGGGGATCAGGATGGTTGGTTTGTCCGAAGCCTTTTCCTTCCCCTTCGTGGTGGGATGTTTCGAGGTTCCAGCAGCCACTTTTCGCCGTTTCGACGAGCTCTGGCAAAAATTAGAGTTGAAATCATACCCAAACGTGTCAAAAGGTCACCTGTGCTCCCTGGTTTGGTCGCTTCACGCTCGGGCGTGCCATTCTCGCAGGCACAAAAATTTGGGTGCAAGTGATAAGTAAGTTGAGGGACGTCCGATCACTTCAATCCCGACTCGCGAACCCGCACCACCAAAATCATGGAGGAAGTACCGCCGACCTGCTTCGTCATCCGACCACACCACATCCAGAATCTTATGATATTCGGCGTCGTGTTTCAGGAGTTCAAGGATCAGAAGATCCCACCCCAGTTCACGATACACGTGTATCAACTCCTCATGGAAGAAATAGCCGAAGTCAGTGCGCGTTGGTCTATCTCCGCGCCTTCGCGTTGAACAATACCTAGGCCGAGAGCTCGAGGACACGTCATGAAATTGTGCAGGATCTTCAGGGATTTCCTCTGGCCAATGAACCCGTTCCTAGCTACTTGATCAAACGGTTGCAATCCATCGTAAGTGGCTAATGAACGTGTCGGAAATGAGGAACACTCAACCCGGGTCTGACGGAAGCTCGCGGCAAAACTCGAATATGAAACTCTTGCCCTCTTCATGAAACGTACGTACTTTCTTGTTTCGTTCGTCGTGCGACCTCACGTTGAAACTAGGGATGCCGTGGTTCTACCTTGGAGATAAAGCCGATGCCGTGGTATGTGCGAGTCTTTCTTTACTCTGATTTACGCATTGACCAGCTTGACCGACAGGATTCATTGTTTGTAAGCCACTCCCATGATGTTTCGTTGTCTCCTCTGAGGCGAAATCATCACCTAGACCAAACGGTCCCTGTTTGGTTACTTCGTCCGCCGTTGTTTCGTTTCCTTTGTTAAACTCTCGTTCTCTGGAACGATGCGGCTAATCGAGGATTATAATGCCTGGGTAGCCGGAGATCCCGACGCAGGGTACGAATACGATCCCAGGAACGAGAGGGACGCTATCAATTCCGGTAAGCGAGCCTTGGTGAATTCTGGTGTTCGCGCACTTAGTATGGTCTTTTCAAGACGCCGTGATGTTTAAAACGGTGGCCGACAAACAGAACTATGGCGACCCATCGATCTATTTCTTGTGAGTACAACGATTGGTTGGAGATACTTCCGACGACCGTAACGTTCTGCAGTTGGGAAAAGGGATTCATGACAAATGACGAGGTTCAGGCTGTCGACAGTATCAGTCGTTACTTTGAACAGAGGTTTACAGAAGCTCGCGACTCGTGGGTCCCGTGATCCGCTGTCTCTGTCGTCTACTGATCTATTCCATAGCAAGAACCGGCAAGGCCTTCTAATGCACTTGATACGGATGCATTACGCCCGACACGAATACGGTGCGGTTCGGAAGGTAAGCAGCGGTGACCAAAATGGCGGTCGCGGCTGATCTGCCCTGTAGCTTCTGACGGAAGCGATTGCTGTATGCAGAATGAACGGAGATCGCATTGGATTGCAGCACTGCATGGCGTTTGTGCTCTCATTCTGATAACCTATTCTTCTGGCTTACCTCTGGGTTTAGTATTATGCATCGACTACCTCCAAGTGAACGAGGGCAGAAGCCGTTCCTCAACACAGTTCAGCCAGACCTTCATCCCGTTGAAATATTGTTTGACGTTAAGAAGCTCATGCAAGTACAAAATGTACGTGATTTTCCAAAATGGGGAACGTGCGCCTGACGCAGCCTGTTAGGAACAACCGCTGTCAGCATCTTTCGAGAAAATATACCAGTTTGTTGGGTGGTACGACCAGTGGATTGACCTGCACGGAAACATCTTACGGCAACGGGATCAAGATGCTTTTCATGCAGTCCACTCCCTAATCTGGAGCATTGCAGGTCGGTGTATTCATTTCGACTGATTTCTCGAGCTGAGCGTTTTCTAGGATGTGGCCAACTTTCGACACTCGAGGAACAACTCGTGATTATATTCACCGAAGTGAGAGGTGATGACAATAACCGTTTAACTGTGACAATCAACCAAGCGTATAAAGTACAGTTGTTTTCCTCGTCTCGGCACTGTATCTATGTTCTTAAGCAAACGAACAGAGGGCTCGGAACGGTGAATACCTCGAAGCAATTGCGATGCTATTTGAACCCAATGTCTGGCGTGGATTGTCGATGAACAACTACAATTTGTGGGCAGCAGAAATCTGGCATATTCTCGTCTTGCGTGCCACCCGAAGGTGAATCAGCGCTACAACTCACTTCGGTCTCACGGAGTTTCGGGAACGCTTATTGCTACTGACAGGGGGCAGATCCGCCTGTTCCGCGAATTTTTACAACAACGGAGACCGGCGGGGCAGTTTAATCCTAAAGAATACTTCAACGACCTCAGCGCCCCGAGCTTGTCTATTATCCGTGACCCCCTTCACGAAACAGTCCGCATGATGGTACCTCTCATCCAACGTGCCCTGCCGGAACCCACTGATAAAGGCCTTAGTCTGTACACCAAGGGGCCACGATGGTCGATAAACTACTCGTTGCGCTTTGGCACGCGGAATTCCAGTGTCGCTACGGTTTGTATAGGACGGGCTTGGTTATGCTCGCGGACATCTCCATGGAATTCGGACTGTCACAGAAAGCGCGGAGGATGGTGGAGGATGTCATGCCACAGGTAACTTCGAGGTCTCATAATTGGAATACCGCGTTGAAATTTTTATCAGATTATTCAAGGTGGTGATCTAGAGCAAAGGGCATATGCATGTTTCACCCTGGCGCGATGTATTCTCATGGCCGGGCGTGATGCTGGTGCGTAGTTATTGCCTCCCAACACCCTGTGTCTGATCTTGCAAGCAGAGAATGTTCAGTCCCCAGCTTCGTTACGTGAGGCAATCCCGTACCTCAAGATTTCTGAGGCAGATTACCTAAAGATTGAGATTTACGCGGCTGCACGTCGTGTGCAATACGTGTTGTCGGTGGTTTACAACACATTGAATATGAAGGCTGAGAGGGACGCGGCAGTCAAAAGGTTGGGGGAGACTGAGGAAAAGTCCAAGGTTGTTTCTGGTGAGGCCGCAGATGCTCAGATGATAGAAATCATCAATCTTGTATCTGAAGTTGGGGTTGGGCTTGCGGCTCGGGAGTAAGTAGACCACTGCCAGGAGATCAATCGTGACACCGTCACGCGACTGGTCACGCGTGTGTTTGTTTGGCTTTACGGATTTGTAAATAGACGTCCTCTCGACTTGCAACCCCACCCACGCTCCCATCGTCCTCTCTGCGGCCCATGGACGGCCCACCACCACCGGAGGAGGACTTTACCCAGATTCCCATTGCTGACCGTCTCGTCCACAAGAATTGGAAGGCCAGAGTCAGCGCCTACGAGTCCTTGATTAAGAGCTTTCAAAACTCGGCATCCGACAATGATCCTGTCTTCAAACCGTATCTGAATAACCCAGATCTACTCAAGAAGAGTGTATCGGACTCTAATGCTGTTGCTCAAGAGAAAGGCGTCGAATGTGTTGTGAACCTCGTCAAGTTTGCCGGAGAGTATGCTGCCCGAACCAGAGAAGTGGTCGCGCCCGCATTGGTGGAGAAGTGTCTGGGATCCACTAGGTCCGGAACCAAGAATCAAGCTATCGAGCTGTTATTACAGTACGTGGAAGTCGGGAACTCAGGCGCAGGTGTCGTGGTATGATCATCCACCACTTGCATTTCCGGTGGATATTGAACACTCGTTTCCGACAAGGCGGATATCGTACCAGGATTGGCAGCGAAGCAACCCAAGGTCGTAGCGGGGTGTGTTACTGCAATGAAGGAGATTGTCAGGTACGATGAGAATGTTTGTGCACCCGTAATCTGCTGTCGACGTCTGCATTCGCTAGCAACTTCGGAACCCAAGCCGTCCCTCCTCCATCGGTCCTAAAACCGCTACCGAAGATATTCTCTCACAATGACAAGACCGTCCGAGCCGAAGGAACTCAACTGACGCACGCCCTCTACCAGTTTTTGGGTCCTGGTATTGAATCATTCTTGTCGGACCTCAAGCCCGTACAAGTGAAGGAGCTAAAGGAGGCTTGGGAAGTTATGGAGAAGGAGGGCAAAGGAAAGGGTACCCTAAAACCTCAACGGTTGACCCGGGCTGCGGCTCGTGAAGCGGCGGAGAAGGCTGAGGCAGCAGATACTGATGATGGAGAAAATGGTAGCGCGGCAGGCGACACACAAGGTTCGTCCTCTCGTCTTTCCGTGCGTTTATGAGACGGCGAACGCTTTCCCACAGAGGAACCGGCCTTCGACCCCCGCTCGATGGCGGAAGAGGCGGATATCATTTCCAAACTTCCTGCAGATCTATACAAGAATCTTGTTTCCTCCAAGTGGAAGGAACGCAAGGAAGCTTTGGACGACCTTTTGACGCTACTCAAGGCTTCTCTCCGTATAAAGGATGGCCCAGAGATTGGGGAGCTAGCTAGGTCATTGACGACAAGAATCAACGGAGATGCAAACGTTATGTGTGTCATTGTGGCCGCAAACTGTTTAGAGGCTCTCGCCGACGGTTTGATGACAGCCTTTTCACGACACCGAGAAGCTGTCGTTCCACCTGTCCTCGAGAGGCTTAAGGAACGGAAAACAAACGTCACGGATGCCATTGGATCGGCATTGGACGCCATCTTCAAGACTGTGAGTTCCAATGTATGGATGAGCTTCCTTTTCTAATATACGGTCAAGTCAACTCTCAGCGATATCCTTGGAAACGTAACTCCAGCTCTCGGTTCAAAAAATCCACAGGTGAAGGAGGGTTCTCTCAGATTTCTCGTCCGTTGCCTCTCCACCTCTCCCGCACCGATCCAACCCGGGCAGGTCAAGCCCCTCTCAGAGCAACTTGTCAGTTTACTCGAAGACTCGTTCGAGGGAGCAAGGAATGAAGCGGCCACCGCTCTTGGGGCACTTATGCGGATGGTTGGAGAACGTCCGCTGAATGCGATCATGGACGGTCTACCGGATGTCAGAAAGTCGAAGGTAAAAGAGGCATACGAAAAAGCTACTGTCAAGGCGAAGGTCGGGGCATCTGGTCCACCGAAACCATCTGGCCCTCCCCCCACGAAACAGCCTTCTAAGAAATCTGCGTCCAAGAAGGCGCCACCCATGGATGAACCCCCGGCTCCTGCTCCCGACGAAACGCCGCATACCTTTAATGGTCCACCAAAAGCGGCCAAGAAACCTCCGGGACGGTTTAAGGTATGTTACTATGACACTTGGTGTAGAAACCATTAACAACACTTTTGACAGCAAAAAAAGGCGCCAGAAACAGCTCCTGATCCATCTCCTGGCCCGTCTTCTGGCCCCGCACCGGCTGTTAAGAAGTTGCCGCCCACTTCTGCAGGCCCGTCGAAGTCCAAAGCCGCTCCTCTGGCTGCCTCGAGCGCGCTGGATACTGTGAAATATAAGCACACACCTGAGGATGCCGACGCCCTGGCGGCGGACTTGATACCTTCTAATATATCTGCAGACCTCGGGAACGCAAATTGGAAGACTCGTCTGGCTGCAGTTGAGGAGATGACGACATGGCTCGAAGGCGTTGTGGAACAGGTAGATTCTGAGGTCGTTGTCAGGTTTATCGCGAAGAAGGGATGGAACGAGAAGAACTTCCAGGTTGGTATGCGCAAGTTCCCGGTTTTCATATTTCAACTGAAAACCGTACAGGTCTCTACAAAAATCTACGGGATCTTGATTATGTTATCCGAGTGCTGCAAGTCCTTCGGACGATCATCCGTCGCCTTATCCGTCCCTCATCTAAGTGAGAAGCTCGGAGATGCAAAGCTCAAAAAACCGGCGGGCGACGCCTTAACTGCCTTTGCTTGCAAGACTTCTTTACAATTTGTCCTGAATCAAGGTGAGTAGTAGGTTTCTGTCCATGTGAATCATGGCTGAAGTAAAACATAGCGTATGACCCCCTATCAAAGCAGAAGGCTCCTAAGGTTATTGCAGATGCTACGGCCTGGATTGAGACAGCCCTGACAGAATTCGGCATTGCCGGATTATCCACCCGGAGTCTCATCGAATTCCTGAAGACTGGCCTGAAGAACAATAACGCTGCGGTCAGAACCAGTGCAACGAAAGCCTTGGTCACGGTCAAGCTCTTCGCCGGTCCTGGTTAGTGTCATCATCGAGTACCCAGAACGCTGTTTGACATCCAGTAGCTATCAGGGACCTCTTGGAGGATTTGAACCCTCAGCTTCTTAGCACTATCTTATCCGAGTTCGACAAAGTCGAGGGAACACAAGCACCACAACCCACGAGAGAACAGGGGGATGTCAAGAATATGGCACCGGCGACCGGATCAACAAAGGGAGCTGCAGTGGATCCGATGGATGACCTTTTCCCGCGAGTTGATCTAGATCTGTTGATGAAGGGAACGACAATCCTGGCGGATAGCAAGAGCGACGCATGGAAAACAAAGAAAGAGGGACTGGAGACCCTGCAGGCCATCCTGGACCAAGGCGCCAACAAGAGACTGAAACCTAATATGGGTGAGTGAAATCGTCTCCATATAAAGGAGAGTCGTTGATCATGGACATAGGTGAGATCGGCTCGATCCTCAAGGCTCGGGTGGTAGATTCAAATAAAGCTGTCCAGACCCTTGCGCTGGATATCGTTTTGAGAATTGCTATGGGTATGGGCAAACCGTTTGAGAAACACTTACGCCTTCTTCTCGTTCCTGTTGCTACTGTCCTCTCAGACCAGAAAGCAAACGTCCGGACGCTTGCCTTGAACGCCCTTACTGCGATGGCCACTGCATGCGAAGGCGTTGATGCGATGACAGGAGGATTGGGCACTGCTCTGGAAAGCCAAAATCCTGTTCAACGAGCGTCTATCATGAACTGGGCTGTTGGATGGTTAAAAGATCACGAGAGTCCTGGTGTCGATCTAAGCAGTTGGACGGCAACTGTTCTTTCCTGTCTTGACGACCGCAATAGTGATGTCCGTAAAGGGGCTCAGGCAATTCTTCCAATTCTCATCGGCTCCGTTGGCTTCGACGAAGTTATGCGTCAGACGAACTCTTTGAAGCCCGCTTCACGTTCTACTATCGTTCCCTTTGTCCAGGCTGCTCGCGCCAACGCTCCTGCACAGTCGGCTCCCCCTCCCAAGCCTACCACGACTTCGGCACCGACAAAATCTCCCGTTAAACCCGCGCCACAGCCTACTCCCCCTCCCAGTGATCCCGGCAGCCCCCCTCCCAAACAATCAGCAAGTCTACCTGGATCGAGTGTAGCGGGTGTTCGTAAACCACTCCCTGGCAGCAGCACGATTCCCCGGCCACAGTCTCGCCTCGATGGAGAGGGTGGGGGTTCTAACTTGCCAAGCAAGATCGGTGGCCTCCGTCGTCCCGCGGCAACCGGGTTTTCCTCGACAAAATCGCCGTCCACGCCGACGTCTGCGACTTTCGGGACATCTGCCGTACTCACAAGTGCCAATTTTGAAGCAAAGAAGGCAAGGCTAGCCAAGGACGTTGGCCGATGGATCAACGAGGGTGGGACGACAAGGAAGGACCTTGCAGAGCTTCTCCAACACCAGATGGAAGCCCATGCGAGCAAGGAGCTCGTTTCCCTGTTATTCAGTCACGACCACAGTGCTGTCAATGACCACGTTGCTGGCATGGCAAAGATAGTCGAGTTGTATTCGAGCGTTCTTGCCGGAGAGGATACCTTTGGATCACCAAGTGATCTCCAGAACGCCTGTGTGGCCAACTCTGATCTGGTCTTGAAGTATGCCTCTATCAAGGCTCACGAACCACAGTCCAACCTTATCGCCAAAATCCTGGAGCTGGTAGACGTTGTAGTCTCTCTTCTACAGAGCGTCAATTTCCAGCTTACGGATGCAGAAGCCCAGTGCTTTATTCCCACCATGGTACACAAGGTGAGCAATTCCTCATCGACTCATCGTAGTCCTGTAATTGAACCTCGATCTACAAAGCTTGGAGACCCGAGAGAACCCGTCCGAAACAAAGTACAGACGATCATCCAGTCAACTGTCAAAGTTTACGCATACAGTCGTCTATTCCAGCTCCTCTTGGAGAATGGACTGCAATCAAAAGTTGCAAAGACGCGGCAAGGTACCTTGGATGAGCTGGACAACCTCCTACGCAAATTCGGAATGGCTGCTTGTGAACCAACCAAAACACTGCCAAAAATTGCCTCCATGATCGGAGACAAGGATGCAGCGGTCAGGAAGTCTGCACTCTCCGTACTGAGGTCAGTACTCACATTTACAATCTATTCCACATTACTTACTAGACACTATACAGCGAAGCATACGTTCATGTTGGTGAGAAGATATGGTCATTGGTTGGTCCCCTCACTCCAAAGGACAAGACTCAGCTGGAGGAACGACTGCGTCGGGTCCCTGGACCTAGTTTGAACAGTCCGGACAAGGAGAAGGTTATATCACCTCGCACCCCAACAGGACCCCTCCGCCCTGAGTCCCAGACCTCAATCAGATCGTTGGGAATCCCCCGTTCTACAACTCCGTCCGCCACCACCTCCCGGTTAGCAAGACCCGCATCTCCTTCGAGAACCATCCGTTCAGCATCCCCTGCCCCATCCGACATTGGTCGCGCAGCTTCCCCCGTCCGTGCGTCGAGGATCGCCGGTCCTTCCCACCTTACAACTCCATCTGCGATCGGACGGCCGAAATCCGCACTCCCCTCCCGCTTAGGAGTTCCGAAACCACGGTCAAACAGCATTCGAACCGAACAACCTCACTTCGACGAGCCCGTTGAAGAGGATCACGGTACCAACACTCGTCATCGAACAACCGGTTATACTGACCCGGGACCTCAGAATAACCACCCCCGACAACCCGAATCCCCTGACGACGTCACGATCACGATCTCGAGCATCCTCAGTAACGACCCAGCCCGCAGCGTCGACGCTTTAAAGAAGATACAGAAGGTTTTGGATGTTGGGCCAGAAGAGGGGCCTTCATCACCAGCCTACCGAGATTTGGCTGAACACACGGAAGGGTTGGTAGAAACTATCATCCTACAAATGGCGCATGTATTTGAGAGACCGGAGAAAGTCTCACAAAAGGAGAACTTCAGGCTGGCCAAACATCTCATCCAAACCCTGAACTCTTTCTGCGACCACACCTTCCTGGCTGAGTCCCTCACCGTCGACATTTTGACTTCGCTCTTGGAGGAGTTAACCCTGCGACTTCTTGAGACAGACAACAGCAATGACACCCAGTTGAAGGACTTGTCGAGGTTCATCAATATGATCATTCTGCGTCTGTTCGCCACAGCTCGCCGGATGTCTGTGTTCAGGTACTACCCTCCGGGCCACCTAAAACATCATTCTGAACCCGTCTTTAGGGCACTTTTCAATCTTCTACTCCAGATCGTCAAGCCTTTTACGGCCAATGGAACCACTGCGGATTCCAAGGAGTTCAAAGTAGCTGAACTTGTCCTCAAATGTATCTGGAAGTTGGCAAGAAACATCCCCCAAGACCTCGAGAAGCAGGCTCTCGACCCTGTGGAATTATTCCCAGCCATGGAACATTTCCTTCAGTCTGTCCCGCCAAACGAGTGGCGCGCGCGAGCTACCAACAAGGTTCCCTGCGGAGACATGCCCTTACGAACGATGAAGGTCATCATCCAGCACGTAGTCGGTAGGTTCTACGTCCAAGGCCCCGTTTTGCGCATCTAATGTCAAATATAGCTCATTACGGGGACGACGTATATGAACTTCTGGCCGCTTCGTTTGACGACCCTTCTGCTACCATCGTATACCCGTACGTTTATCGCATTCTGAATTCTGCCACTCGGGCGGCGGCCGAAGAAGTCAATACGGAACCGAAACCCAATGGAGCCCGACGGTTACCTGCGGCTTCACGCGACTCGCCAGTCGTCACTCGACCGCAATCTCCTCAATCCTCCGTGACGTCAGGGGACCAGCGCCGTTCGTCCCTTAGCCGTCCTCGGACAGCAAGTGTATCGTCCGCCAACGACGACGGATATGCACCGACTGCCGAAGAGCCGGACCCGGACGCTCAGCTCGTCACCATCATCAATCATATCTCGAGCGAAACCACCGGCGCGATGCACAAGGAGGGTATCACGGAATTGCACCAGTTCTTAAAGGCGTATCCCCACAAGAAGCCACGGGTGGAGAAGCTGCTGGAATCGACTGGCACTGCTTTCCGAAAGTATATCACTCGGGCATTGGCAAGTCGAGCGGCCGAGGATTCAGACCGCGATGCCGCAGTCGCACACACACTATCCAGTAAGATTCCGTGGGTTCCGATAAATGGAAACTCTGATACAGGGTATGACAGAACTAGAATCAAACAACCGTGATTCAACTTCTCCCGTCCCCACTTCCCCTGTTCGCTCCGACACACCGTTGTCTCCCCGTCGGTCAAGCGTAACTTCGTCTGTTGTGCCGGATGATAAGCTGTCGCGACTACACGGCATCTTCCAGTACAGGACAAGTACCGCGAGCAATGGGTCGTCCGGCCAAAAGGGGGGGTAATCGTGATTTTTCTGTCATTCGCGCTGCTTCGGTTCTGTTTGCCTGTCTGTACATAATATCCGGCCATAGCGTACCTCTTCTGATGTAATCTCCTTGGACCTTTCTCCCCACACCTCAACCGATCTGGGCCCGACTCGCATCATAGGGGTTTGGTCACGTGAGCATCCCCAACAGCGCGTCTTGGCCGAGTCCAGACAGACCGGCTGCTCACGCTCCTGTCCTTAACTTTGATCATCGCTTGCGAGGTCCGCCTCCCCACTCCAACATGTCTGACCATGTAAAATCTCTCCCTCTTTCGTCTGACTTGGCCTACGAGACCTCCCTCGTCTTCTGGCGCATGGTCACAAGCATCTTCTTCAGGGAGATACGTCCTCGAGGTGCTTTCAACATCCCCAGAGATGGCCCGGTCATCTTCGTGGTAGCACCGCACCATAACCAGGCACGTTATCTACGGAACTAGTATCGGATTCAACGTCTCATCCCTCACAGTTCCTCGATCCGCTCCTTCTTACGTTACAAGTGCACCGGGAAACTCGCAGGAGAACACAATTCCTCATTGCTGCGAAGAGCATGAAGAGAAAAGCCGTCGGATTTTTTGCTGGTCTAATGTCAAGCAGTACGTTTCCCGGAATCATGTTTTGCGATGGAGCTCATGCGCAAGTCCACAGTCCCGGTCGTGCGTGCGGCTGACGAAGCCAAGCCTGGCAAGGGTCTCATCCGCCTTTCGGATACTGATCCGTGTGTTGTTCTTGGAGAAGGCACCAGCTTCCTATCCCAGTTTTCACCCAAAACGCAGATCATGCTGCCCAAGAACCTGAATTTTGCCGTGGCTGAGGTTGTTGAGGTTATTTCCGACACAGAGCTAAGGATTAAGAAAGAGTTTGGTGGCGAGAATGGAAAAGGTACCACTCGTTTACGTGAGGCAGTAAAGGAGACCGAGGGCAAAGGAATCACCTATAAGGCCCTGCCGTTTGTCGATCAACAAGAGATGTACGGACACGTCTACCAAAGGCTCAAAGAAGGCGGATGCATTGGTATATTTCCAGAAGGTACCTCTCAAGGTCTCTCCTTCTTCAATGGCTGACCATCCCCAGGTGGCAGTCACGACCGAACAGATCTCCTACCACTTAAAGCTGGTGTCTCCCTGATGGCTTTGGGAGCCATGGCGAACGATTCGAATGTAAAAGTGAAGATTGTTCCCGTCGGATTGTCCTACTTCCACCCCCATCGTTTCCGCTCTCGTGCGGTGGTGGAATTCGGGGCCGCAATGGACGTACCTGAGGAACTAGTAAACATGTTCAAGGAAGGAGGACCTTCTAAGCGTACTGCCGTGGCGAAACTTCTGGATCTCGTCTACGATGGGCTCAAAACGGTTACCGTTAGGGCTCCTGATTATGACACCTTGATGGTAAGCTGCAACGCGGCTCCCCTTCCTGAAGTGCCCACCAACCGTGATATTTTCAGCTTATCCAAGCGGCTCGTCGCTTGTACAATCCTCCCGGGCAGCATCTGACGTTAGGCCAAGTCGTTGAACTGAACAAACGGTTCCTAGAAGGGTACCTCCACCTCAAGGACGAACCAAAGATACAGGACCTGCGCAATAAAGTCTTGAAATATAACCGCTTGCTTCGGGATTTGGGACTGCGAGACCACCAGGTGCGACCATCCCCAAATAAATACCTTCGTATTATATAAACGCAAACGCGAATTCAGGTTCCGCGTGCTACAAAGGCTGGATGGAAGACTTTCGGACTATTACTATACCGGGTTTTGCTTCTCTTGGTTTGGTCAACTCTGGCTCTTCCGGGAGTCATCCTCAATGGACCAATATTCATTTTGGCATCCATCATTTCTCGCAAAAAAGCCAAGGGTGCGTCGGTTTTTGTTGCCCGCGGAGTCGTGCTCAGCCCTATTGTAGAGGCTCTTGCTGCCTCCACGGTAAAGGTTGCCGGTCGGGACGTACTCGGTTCATGGAAGGTTCTCATCTCCTTGGGAGCTGCGCCTCTTCTCTACGGTTTGTATGCCTTCATTGCGACCGCCGTCATGGTTCGTGCAGGGGCTCCGCTCAAATATCGACTTTGGACTCCATTTATTGTGGTCTCCGCGCTACCATTCATCGGATATGCTGCTTTGAAATTCGGAGAGGCTGGAATGGATGTTCTCAAGTACGAGCCTGAACCTGGGTAAAGTCTCGGACAGAGCTAATCTACCTTTCCAGGTCGTTGCGGCCATTAATAGTATCTTTGGCACCAGGTCAAGCACGTACACTGAGGCGCTTGAAGGTCATGAGAGAGGAGTTGTCCAGTGAACTCGCTGCATCAATCAACGAATTTGGACCAAAGATGTATGAAGACTTTGACCAGGTGAGTGTTTCGGGGGGGGACGCTCCTTGCGGCCTTGAGTTTGATTATTGTGTTCTAGTGGAGGATTCTGGTGCCATCCGCCAGCGTACCGCCGTCAACAGGTACACCAGGTCTGTGGAGAAGGAAAAGTGGTGTTGGTGCTGTAGACGCCCAAGGAAACCTACTTGTCCACCCCATGGTAAACTGTGTCGTAAGGTTTATTGTCGTCAGACCGTTCTGATATCTGTTCCATCAGACGTGGCTCGACGAGCGTCTCTTTGGATGGTCCAAATCCGCCAACCGGGGAACGAGTGCGTGGGCAGGTGCTACTCGCAGCCAAGAAATCAGTCGGGCGGCCACTCCAGATTTATCGGAGGACGAAGAGGTCGCTGATTACGATAACGTTCTCGGATACTTGCCGATCTACGAGGGAGCACCTCATGGTCAACATCGTAGCCGAAGTAGGCAAAATTCTTATGCTGATTTGCAGAAGCTGCGTATGTCGGCGATTGGAAAAGGTGCGCGATTTGATATTCTATTTGGGCTTATCCCGGGCTTACCAAGAGACGCAGGCGATACACATGGGAACATCGAAACCCAACCAAGTCCGCTGGGCGACGGCGAGGGGGTCCACCTCCGTCATGGACATCGCGAGCGGAAAGCCTCCCTCTCCGATGGGGTCGCAGTTGACCGCCTCGCAGCGGTCGACCGACAAGAGGAGTTCAAGGAGGTGACGGATGAACTGAATAGGGAAATCCAGGAACACAGGCACGAGGCTAACGAGTAATTAATTATTTTTTCTCCCTCCATGCCTTTTCAACGTTCCTTTGCTGATGTTCCGTGGTCGTACACGCACCCGATGGCCTTGTAACCTGTGCATAATACATGTACTCATATCCTTTTGAATTCCCGATCTCTATGCGGAAACGGTCATCACTGCAAATCCTCTCGAGTTTTCCCGGCGGTGAGAACCTCGACTCCAGTTTCGGTAATGCTATCAGGAAGGTTAGAAGGGAATTCTGGAAAACGATAAAGCGAGGATCACGGACAGTAGGGTCTCTTCGAACTGAGCGCTGCGTCTACCGTCAATTGTAGTCGCGGTCCAGTTGTCGGGCCAATGGACCTCTTCCCAATTCGTTCCCAAATTGAGCATCTGTCAAGTGTCAAAAATTTTACCCTTAGCCCAGTGGGGATCATATCTAGACTGAACAAAACGCACGGGTTCGATGGTGAAGACCTGTGGCAGGAGGAGTGTCAGCAATTGGTATAATGAACGGTTTCAGTGATGTGGCTTGACCATCCCAGGTTTCATAGCTCCGACAGCTTTGTTCTTCGCATAGTGTGGGATGTTCGGCGGACCGTGAAAGAGGTCGTTCACGCCGTGACCGGTGAATGTCTTCACAACGGCACACCCATTGGTCCGGGCGATTGGTTCACTCCAAAGTCACGGTCAGGAAAACACACCCATCGACGGGTCAGGTCACTCACATCGCTTTCCCGATATCTCGGATCAGTGCTCCGGGCTTACAAATGTTTATGGCAGTATCCAATGCTTGTCTGGTGACACGCATCAGCTTCCTCGAGTCTTCATCGACGTTGCCCACGGGGTAGGTTTCGTTCAAGTCCGCATGCAAACCTTGGGGGGAGTGTTAAGCATGGATGACAGGACGGAAGACCCCGAACGGTCTCACCATTTCTGTAGAAAGAAACGTCTGTCGCACACGAGTGTCCACAGCAGGGATTCCTTCTGGTTCAGTTTCGCAAGTTTCGACAAAAAAAAAACATGATCCCGGCTCAAATGGCTTGGGGGACGTACCAATGTTGATGATATCTCCCTCACGCAACTTTCGCCTGTCTGGAATTCCGTGACAGATAACTTCGTTGACAGACCTAAGCTGAACATAAGGCAACAATTGACCCGGCGGGCACGATGAACACCCACGTGCAGACTGATTTCGGGAACCCGCGATAGTTGAGGGGAGAAGGATAACCACCGCGTTCTATGGTCGCGTTATGGACGATCTCATCGATCTCATCGGTGGATATTCCAGGTTTCACGTGAGAGGCTGCGAGGTCCAAGATTTCACGAGCGGCCTGACAGAATGATACAATATTAACGATAAGAGAGGGAACGAGTGTTACGGAAATGACGGCACCTTGCAGACCTCCCTCATTTTATTCTGCTCTTCCGTGCTGAGAATCCTAGGTGGTTGATTGGAGGCATTTCTCTCTCCTCGGGGAACACCTGGTTCACGATTAGGTTCATATTTGGTGGCGGCCGAGAGTGTGGGTAGTGGCTAACCGTCCTCTGCGTAGTCGGGGCGGGCGATGTTATCTGGGATATGGCGCTTGGTCGAAAGTGGGTAAGCAGGTCTCAAAGGACCAGAGAAGGTGAAATTTGGGAAGGGATTGTAAGAGCCACCTGTAAACCGATGGACACCTAAACACCGGCATTGTCTCTTGGGAAAAATATGGAAGGAACTGACCATTGGATTCCACGGAAAGAGCGCTGATACCGCTGGCGAGGTTGTGAATATGTTTGTGAGTTTTCTGAGAGCAACGTTCAGTATTCTCCACGCAGAAGGGAAGGGACAACAGGGAAATGAGGACGAACCCCTACGGAAGCTCATTACAGCGGTTCAATGAGCCTAGAAGGGGCCAGCAACGTACAACCAGCCTTAAAACACTCTTGCCCACAGAAGAACGAACCTGTGATTCCAAGCCTGCACGCGATGAGACTGGGAAGCAGACGAAGCGAGAAAAGGGCTGACTTTGCACAAGTCGGGCACTCTAATCTAGATGGAGGGTTTCCGTTGATACAATTCGAGCTCTGGCACTTGACTACGGTCTCAACCATGCTAGCGGACGTGCGGCGGGGAGGTCCAAAGTGGATGAAAGCAAAAAAAAAAAAGGGATGGGATGTCACGTGGGACAAAGATTGACTTGCAAAGGATTTCGAAGAGACAACGACAAGCGTATATTCGGCCGACAATCTTGGGCATGCTAGGGAAAAGTGGATGGACAAAAATACATACATGCTAAGGATGAACGTTCAACGAGCATTAGGCATTAATTGGAGCGGCAAAGTTGAGCGATTATAAGGAATGAGGGTCAGTTAGACGGAAAGAAGGAAATATTAATGGCACATAGAATAAAGAGTCGTGAACGTCGATTGGAAAGTGCGAGATGGAAAGCGTTATGGAACAACAAAACGACAATGATGCTGGGATTAACACGGTCAAAACTGAAACATTGAAGGACAAGAACAAGTAATCGGCTTGGGAGGGGGAAACACGCGAGTCGTTGGATGGCAAGTATGGGCAGAAACTGACGCAGTCGGTGGTGGTGGAAAAAGGTTGGGGTTGTAGGTTCGGGATATTATCCACAGCCCATTCAAGAGGGGGCGCCAGGCTTCAACGCTTGTTGGGGTACTTTTCGAGACGGAAGGCCTTGGTGGTGTCACCGGCGGCCTTGAAGAGGGATTTAAAGTGAGAGGGCCCAAAGATCTCTGTCAGACCGGTCTGGTTTTGTGAAACCCAGTCTGCAGGGGGCAAGGCCCTCGATGTTTTGTATAAGCCTTCGCCCGGGACGTTCTCCTCTCGGATGATTACAATCATTCCGGTGAGCAAACACTGGAGAATGTTGAGGATATCGCCAACCGGGGTGTTGTGGCGGAGAGCGGGGAATGCCGAACCGTGAAATACCATTTCCCACTGGACTCGTCGCTCGGGAGAGAAGAAGGAGGTCGCGTGTATTGGAACCTCGATGCGCAAGGCAGGGGTCCGGGGCAGACCGTTGGGGGACTTGAATGGACTCGGACATTCGATGCTGAAGAGCATACGAGGGTCGACGGGGATAACATCGCGCCAGCCGTGTTGGTTGATGAGGTCGGACTTGAGCCGCAAGAGCCACCGGTGGGCACGGGTGTAGGTGGTGCCGAGAGCATCTGCGCTAGTGAGGGGGATTCCGGTCCTGGAAGCCCAGTCGTCCATTCCCTTTACGCTGCTCGAAAAACAGATGATGGGGGAAGAGGTGTCGGACATTGTGGAGAGGGACGGAGGGATGGAGGAGAGGGCGAGGGGATGAGAGAGAAGAGGAGGAGGGGGTAAAAGGAAGATACTTGAGGACGAGAGGGAAGCGCCATCGTCGTAACACGTTTCCCATCGCCCGGCTCAGTTTCTAAAAGAAGGTAACTCGGAAACATCGTGGTTACCAAGAAGAAGACGGAGAAATATCCCACGGCTAGGTTACAGAACAATGCTCTCTTTGTGCTTAAACTTTCGTGATGCGCGGTCTGAAGAACGGAACCGGAACTGGTTTCCATACAGCTCAAGCTCGACGTGCGGCACATCCGAAACTGTCCCCCCATTGTCATTGTCCACCGCTGTCCCCGTAGTCGAATATAGCGGAACGCCAAACACAAAGACGCTGTTCTGTTTGGGCAACACTGTCGGATAAATGGATAAATGTTGGCCCTCTTACCATGCGGGCCGAGATAAAGAGAGGACAGACCGACTTTTCAATTTGTTTCCTCTCGTTATCACCCTAAATCCGTTCTCAGTCTCGTAGATGACGATGCCCGACGATCCGACAAGGCACGGATTCGTACTTTGCCGGACTGTTCATCACTGATTAGCACAGGAAATCTGCAGTAATCCCTTTAAGCAACGCCCACCTGTCATGATGCTTCCGTGAAAATCCGCCTTGACGAGCTTGGCGTGCATCGTCGCGACGTTCGGCATCACCGCGTTCTGTTCCGTCACCGTCCCTTCTGGCTGCGGGCCTATGCCGAGCAGCTCCGAGATGTACCCGAGCCATAGACGATGGAGCGGGACGTATGCCTCAAACCTGTCATTCATTCCAGACTCGCCAAACAAACAACTTGCCCAGCGTGTCTCTTACTTTGTTTCATTGTCAGGCAACCTCCACGATCCCGGTCGCAATCTGGGTGCTTTTATCCCTTGCTTCCGTTCCTTCTTCCCTGCACGCGCCGGCGCCCGTGCTCTCGATTGGTTTTGGAGTGAAAGGTGCCGCCCCTGGACACGGGAGGCGACTTCTTTCCGTGTAGACGTGTCCCCCACCTGATCCAAGAAACGTGGGACGAATGGCGCTTTGCCATTCACCACAATCGTGGTGGGCCGCCGAATCTGAAGAAGAGTTTACTACACAACGATTCTTGTAATAAAAAAAACAGCCTTACCTCGGTGTCGTAGATGCTGATGGTATCTGGCATGAATCGACCCTGGCGGCAAACCCCGGTCCGACTGGTGAGATCTTGAGATGCTGATCCCGACTGTTTGGAATCAGGATCCAGAGACGTGGTCTGGTAAAAACCTTGCCCCTCGTCCTCCCCGACCAACTGCTCGGGCACGTACCGATTCCTTGTTATCAAAGGGTGCTATCAAAGGGGCATTGCACCCGGCGGGTCACTTCTTGGGCGTCGTCATATCTTCTCCCATGATGAGTGGATTAGGAATAAGGGTTCTGTCCAGATAAGAAATGAAAAAAAAAACTCCAAGCAACAAGGTCTGTCCTCGGGAAGGTGCCATAGGCGGGCGGTCGTCGCCAACCTCCTGCGGGGCGAGAGGGACGCCTCCTCAGACGCTCTACCCTGCATTCTCGGATGGTCACCTTCTCAACCACGAGGGTGTCTTTGATTTTTTCGGTCTACATACCTCAGCAGGTATAAGTTAGTTCCGGTCTGCCCATACGGTAGTGCGTATTGGCTAGCACGACGAGTAGTGTAAGTCAGTATAGTGTGGTTTATGGTTGCATCACTGTAAAACACGTAATAATACAATATTGCAGTCGTGCGGCCCGCCCTCCCGAGCAGGCGCTCGGTTTACACCCAACCACTGATAGTGTGCTACGTTGTTATGCTTAGGCTGAACCTCGAATCGATGTTGGAGTGGGAATCACCGCTGAATTTTACCAAAAACGCGGGATGCGGAAAGCACCCTGTCCGCATCCGTTCGCCTGGACGCTTATACTTATCCCACGAATCCCAATCGCCCGCTGCATCTGTTTAGCCCCCCATTTCATCTTCCCCAAGGATGCTTACAGGGGCTTCCACATCTCACCATCAAAGACTCCGACTACGTGTCATCTTTTCTGCCCCGTTTCATCTCTTGTAACTTCGCCCGAAAAAAAAAAAAAGACCCGAGCCCTCGGGCGGAGAAGGCATAGAATATTTCCCGCGCGACAGAGTTAAATAGTACATAGGTGGGTGTACAGGACGTGGGGGAATATAGGGTTATATGTATATATGTGGTCGAGTAGCGGAAGAGAGAGAGAAAGAGAGGGATGTGCACGCCACCGACTGGCGGGTATGCGGGAGCCGGAATGGATGAAGATCAATTCCCCTGCAGGCAGTCGGGGCACGATTCGTTCCTTGTCAAAACTGAATAGTAAAAATGGCCGGTGCCTCAGAAACGTCATGGGACAAGAAAATAGGGACATGTGCCATCACTCACGATACTTCTCTGGATACTGACGACTGTAGATCCAGCCCCCGATTAGCGTTGGAACATTCCGCATATCATTGGACAACTTACTACTGCCAGCACGTTCTTGTGCATTCCGGAGGCGCGCAGCTATCGGGATGCACAACGCTAAATTTGCAGAACCTGCTCTCACACGGTGCCTGTAATCGAAACCCCGCGTGGTGTCAGCCCTGGCCACGAGGCGCTCCACTCCATCCAGGCCACGCACCGCCTCTTCCTGAGCACAGAACCCATGTGAAGAGCCATCTCTTGATATCCACAAATACGAAAGAACATACCGTCGTTATCTGGTGTCCGCAAACCTCATAGGACCTTGTGACGCTGTATGACCAAATGGCTTAATCTCCAAAAACTGCGAGGGAGTATTGTCTTTGCAAGGACGTACTAGCGTCTGCGGCACATTGGGGTAGAACTAGCGGTGATCACGGGCGAGGAAAAATGGGAGGAAGGTGTGGGATGGTTGTCCTTACATCACGACCATCGCGACTTTATATCCTGCTCCAGGGCCCTCAGGTATGCTCGGATCACCTTGCCGCGTCGTGACCGTGAGCAGAGCTGGTGGTAAAATGACCAGATAACCAAGTGCGGACCGCGTAGCAACCGCAGAGGAAAAAGCATCATGGAATTTCACCAACGGGAGACGCTTCGGGAGAAAGACCCACTCTGGTATCAAACAAGGTGTCGGTAGTTAATCGATGCCACCCATCTTCGCCAATTGTGGCAATGCAAACTCTGAAAGTTAAATGGCTGCAGCCTCAACAGGGGTCCTTCCGGCCGATCGCCAAAATTTCTAGAAACCACGACCGATGTCGTGCAGCCAACCAGACCGTTATCGTAGGAGATCTGACCCTTATTACAGCACCGTTACGCCACGAAGCCACGCGTTTTCCATTATTACCTCGCAAACTCGGATCTGCGGGAGGGAGGCGCCACAGCAGTTTGCGTCAGCCGAGGTCAGGGAAGCCTTGCCAAATTTATCGTGGTCCGTTCGGGGTACCCCACGCTCACGGGGTACAGCTGACGTGCTTGTATTAACGTCCTCCATACATATGAAAGGTTATCGTAACTCTATCACTCGCATGAGATCGTGAGGCAAAAAAGGAATGATCACCATCATAGGCGCGCACCTTACGCGCGTGTTTTCTGTTTATCCTGCGAACATGCCCACAAGGTAGTGGCTCACGCCTTCTGGTGTTAATATCCCCACATCTGATATCACCAAGGAAATCAAATCCGGCCTGCCGGGATTATCACCCGACGTCTCTTGTCCAAGACAACGAGTTATGCTCACTTGGTATAATCCACTTCCGGATTTAGCGCTACTTGTTCCGCTGACATGCATTTTCGCGTCCACGTTCCGGTGCCGGTGCCCGCAGGCAAAACGGGGTCTTCGAGCTCACCACTCGACGGTTGTCCGTTGATCGCTGGCGCCGGAGGTGCTTCAGGTACATGGCGCGGGAAAGGTAGTACCCCTGGCCCGTGGGTCGGTAGGTCGTACTGTGAGAGTGGAAAGAGACGGCGGAATTTGAAACTGATGCTGTAAACACGGAAAATCGTCAAGTAGATCCGATGAGATCGCGAACCTTTCTGCCAGGGCATAAAACGGCTTGTTCGCGTGTTTTGCGATGATGGCGATTTGGTTACTACCGGTTGCATTGATGAGTCCCCCAGATTCGACGACAGCTTCTGAACCGACAAGCACGAAGTCGACTTTGTCCATGACGTATGCGACTGCTGAATCAAGAACAACCGTGCACGGTATACCGGCTTCAGTCAACATTTCATACGTTTTCAGCCTTCGAAATAAGCATCGACGACGACTGAGCGAGGTCACTCCTTAACTTGACGGCGTAGCTTACCCCAACCCTCGCGGTTTAGCTTGCGATCACATGCGGTCAGATGGGTTACGATGGGAATTTTTGATTTCACACCTTCTGTTACGTACACAGATATCCGTTTTCGTTTGTGCGCGTGTAGGAGGGCCTTCATCACCACTCTGGAGTGAGAGTGCGTCAGGATCTGCCGTAATACATCATTAATGTGTGAGAAGAAAAAAAGACGGTGTTGGTACACAGCTGAGAGCCATACCACTGATCCATCCTTGACGAATCCATCAGCAAAGCCAGCGATCTTCTCGCTGTACGAGGCGGCCTCTGTAATGTACTGGTTCCCTTGTCGGACAAGTTTATCCTTGAAGTCGGAGAGGCTCTAGGAGGGGGGAACAGGATGACGTTGGGTTTTATGTGGACAACATAGACACACACACCCCCAAGTCGTGTGTTACCACAGTTACGAAGAGATTGAAGAGCTCACACCCAGCATTTAGGCTTATCGAGTTCGGAACACGATCAGTAAGCTGCTGGGTGCCCTTGTCCAATACACCGGAGAGTTCGAACATAGTGCCAGCTTGAGAGCGCTCCGTCATAAGCTGGATGCTGTGGTGTACGCTAGGAGCATCGCACCAGAGGATTTCTCAATAAGTTCCGTTAGGGCCATGATGGCTGCAAGTGGTGGCGCAACCTTCGCGAGGGTCATTCATGAACGGACACCAAAAAAACACATTAAAGCTTACATTCTGTACGTTGCGCTGATAGGCGAGATAAATGTCAAAATCCGCCGTCATCCCCGGTATTGGCAGCAACGAGATTGAGAGGAGTCCGGAGTGACTCCCACAAGGTGATCGGAGATGGCGCACGTGACCAACTTTCCGCCTGATGACCTTGACCACCTCGTCCCAATGGTTATTCCCAGTTTCTGCGCTTTCCCTGACCCCCTCGGTCAAGTGCGCCGGAGTTCCTGTTCAAAAGGAGCTGTACGATAGATCCAGAGGTATTGAGTTTCTCTACCGCCTGGGATCTACCCTGCTTCTGTCAGTACACCACGACAACCGTCATGCAACTCTGCGTCTAAGTCCGTTTCCATAGCTCACTCTCCACGATGACAACTGCTGCCACTTGGTACCACCGGTTTTACATGAGGTACTCGATTGAAGACTATCCCAAACAGGTCGAGTCCCCCCATCCCGTCTGCCTTCCAACCCTCACGAATCCGTTCTCGTAGGAAATTGCTGCAGCCTGCATATTTCTCGCGACAAAGACGGAAGAGTGTGGCCGGAAACTGCGTGATGTCGCCCGCGTGTTTGTAGCGAAGCTGGGTAACAAAGATATGTCCGATGTCGCCACTGACGGCAAGGCAGGTAAACCACACACTGAGAACGTACCCTTCTTCTTACCCTAAAACAGGAAATTGAGAACATCCAGAGTACCATCCTCGCCTCAGAAGAAGCCCTTTTAGAAGTACTCTGTTTTGATTTCTGGGTGGAAAATGTCCACAAACACCTGATTGATCTACTCGAAGACTGGGCCCCTCCCCCTTTGCAAGATTATGCATGGAGCATCGCGCACGATTCGTTAGTAACGCCCTAAAACTCGATGGGGGATCAAACCGTAACGTGATACTTAGCTGATCGATTTGCAGTTACAGGACGCCACTCTGCATATTGTTTCCTCCACGTACCATCGCGTCTGCGTGCTTCATCCTTGCGCAGATGCACTTTGAGGGTCCTAATGCAGCTCCCCTGGACGCGAGGATATCCACTCCTGCCCCCTCCGCCACGTTGCCCACTCCGCCTTCCCATAACCCGACGTCCCCGAACCCCATCCAAGACCATACGCGTTTTGCTGCCAATTTCTTTTCTCTCTCAGAATCAGAGCTCAAATACGTTGCAGGCGAGAGGTGTTTGATATCTTTCTCCTTTCCTCTTGTTAATGTCTTGCGCAGAAGCGCTTACGATACTCATTCAATTTTACGCCTCTCAAGCCTCGATTCCGCATGTTTCAAGCCTGGGTGATGTAAGTCCCAAACTATTACATAAGGCAAACAGCTGATTAAAATATTCTCAGATTAAACCTCCCACCATGAGCCCCTCATATCCGACTCTTTTCGGTCACCTCAATTCAGTGACTGACCAAAAGGAGAAAAGAAACAGTGTTCTGACTCCCGCGCCAGTGAAAAGCCATACACCCCATTCATCCGTGGAAGGAGTTCCCCCCAAACCGTAGCCATGAAATCAGATGTCCCTTAATGATCATTCAAGGACTGGCATGAATGTCGTCTCCACAATCGACCGTATCGTCAGCCATTACGCATACCCTCGATTTTTTGATATTGTACATACATGTACTAGTGGTAATATGTATCAGCATGTGCTCTGTTTGGGTTTCCAAGCATCCAGGTCCCCATCTCGATCCCATCTGCATAGTGGTGGAAGTGTGACACGAAAGAGTCCCCAGATCGCTCCGAGGGCGCTATGCTGTGTGTTTGCTTACAAGCTTTCATTCTCGGATCATTTCTCCAATTGACAACCTTCGACTTGCAGTTGGTCCCGTTAAAGTCAATCGGCACGGGGCGTTTTCCATTTTTGATCGTATCGTCGCTGAGCTCGCCATCGTCGGGGGACTCGTATTCTAGCCCTTGGAGCTCTGGAATCAATGGTAAACACGCATCTTTGTGAAAATACTAAAGGGGGTGACCTTGACTGTTCCATGAAAGGGTACCAGACATTTGGGAAGGCGTGCGCCTGACCCCATGAAGAGTTGGAGATAGAAGCGGGGCGAGCTCGAAATTTGGGACTGGTTCTGGGAACTGTACGAAGGCGGAAGGACGGAAGTATAAGAACTGGGGTATCAACAGAAGTCGGGAGGGTAGGGGGTGTGAATCCGGGCAGCGGTTATGTCACGAAATTTGGGACAAGACGAGGGCTGCCGCTTTCTGATGTCGCTCCCACATGACATCGTGGGCTGTACATGGGTGTGCTCTTGTCCGATAGACTGGTTCGTCACATACCTCGGGAATCGGGAAGGTACCAGGTATTCCCAGGGAGGACGCAAGCCAGAATGTGATGGTTTCGATGACGGTGGATCCGACATCGTCAAATTTTATGATATCGGTTATCCACGCTCGTGTCCAGCCTGTATCGCCATCGGTGAGGGGAATGCGTCGCATGCAGAATAGAACAGAAGTACCTGATGAAAACGCTCCAAAAACCCACCCCTCATAGTTGGAAACGATGAACCATTGACATGTCTTCTTGACGCATAAGTCCCATAGCTAGCCGAAGAGGGTCCGTGAGTTTTATTACGTGCGAGAGCTGGGGAAATATTCAAACTTTTGCCCAAAGAAGGTCCTTGGAACGGAATGGAGAGTTTGGCTTATCTGGATCGAAAGAAGGAAACTGTGTACGAGATTAGGGAAGAGAGCCAAGGAGAGGTGATCGAGAAACAAAACCACCTTGCGGCTGTCAACGAACGATTTCAAGTCTCGAGGTGCCAGGATCCAGGGTGGTTGGATGGCAATGATGAGTGATGGAGGGTACGAAGCAAAATCTTCATCATCTGGGTTGGTCTGATGAGGATCATCTAGACCGAACGTCATATGCCGAAAGAGGTTCTCGTCCTGGTCGCTCGCATAGTTCAGCTTAACCTTGTGGCCCTTGGTGTCAGGAAACATGATATGAAATACGCGTTCGGCGGTCCGAAGGGGAAAATAATGAGTCCACGAGGCGAAGCTGAGGAGGTGAGTTAGAATCAAACACAGGTCCGTCCTCTGACCGGCCCGTCGGTCGGGCAGACTTACTCGTCGATTGATTGAGGGTCGGAAAAAGGGCTGACGAGATTGGTGATGAACTGAGGGGGGCTTGAGATAGTAACCCTCTCGTTGGACACCGGGTCCGCGTCGGCGGCTCTGGGAGCGTGTCTAGGAGCATGGCCGTTGATGACTGGGAAATGAAGTGAGAGAAAGCCAGAGGCCGGAGGATGAAACCGATACGTACAACCTCTGATGGTCCACCTCAGGATTTCATAATCCCAGACGTACATGCTCGTCAGCAGTCTATGAGGCGACGGTCTCGTAGAGAGATGGTTCGCATGGGACTTGTGACCTGCTGGCACGACCAACGGCCCATCTTCACCCATACCCACCCCACTGATCTCTGGAAGGGTGGTGGTGAGCAAGTATTCACGTAAATCCCACCCTGATTTTGAGAACAGCATTGGGAATTGTTTGAGATGTTGCACCCTCGTCGTCTCCGAGCTTGGATTTAAGGGAACTCCTGAGCAGTGTGGCGGGCAGAAGCGAATAATTGGGACAAAGGGACTTGAATCATCCTGGTCGTACACCGGAGAGAGAAAGGCAAATATCCAAACAAGGTTCAAAAGCCCTCAGTCCTCGTCGTCGTCAGATTTGAGCTCTGCCCTTTCACCAGCCTTCATCGCTCCTACTAAATCATCCGACTCGCCTTTCTGGATCGCGAGCCTTTGTCCTACAGCACATATTAGCATCCCACGACGGACTCTCAAAGGCAACGGGTAGACAAACTGATTAATGTGTGGATAGCCTCCTGCGTCTTCCTGTCCAGTTTGGCGAGCTTTTTCTCCATCTCTCGCTTCAGGTCCCAGTTCGCCCTCTTGGGCGCGATGTTGAAAAGGTCCTGTTCGCGCGTTTCGTCAACACATACCGTCGGGGGATGCGGTAGGGTCACAAACCAACTCCTGAGCACGTTTCCCAGCATCCTCTTCGATGATTTGCTCCGCCAATCCCTCTACATTCTTCTCCACCGTGTCTTCCATTTCCACATCTTCGTCGTTTCCTCGCTTTTTGAGTGTCCGCGTCTCAGGGTCGAAGTTCCTGTTCTTAATGAGGGGTTCTACATTTTCTACTCTGCTGTTGTTAGAAGACAAGATAGATCCGACTTGTCTGACTTACTCACTCATCCTCCACGGCTTCTCCTGCCCTACGCTTTCGTAAAGCGAGGAGACGAGCCTTACGAGCTTGTGCGTTCTCTGCCAAAGACATTGCGACCTCTAGAACGTGGATACCTGTGACCAAAACCGCTCTAGA
>Ga0307515_10004447_pt1 | contig 29026 bp, 26 predicted proteins | sample 17_EM_MG_FD_194513 | JGI IMG/M metagenome (GOLD analysis project Ga0307515, IMG submission 194513) | Populus trichocarpa ectomycorrhiza microbial communities from riparian zone in the Pacific Northwest, United States - 17_EM | ecosystem: Host-associated > Plants > Roots > Unclassified | place... | reverse complement strand
GCGAACCTGGTGGATTATTTCAAGCGGGGGTTGCGGGGGAGCAAGAGCAGTTTTTTGGGGGGCAGCGGCGGGAGGAGGGAGAGCGAGCAGGTGTTGCTGCGGAAGGGGAGGGGGCAGGGGCAGGGGAAAGGGTGGGTTGGGGGGTTCGTGAGGGTTGTGAGTTGTGGGTGTGTTAGGGGAGGGAAGGGGGAGGGGAAGAGAGGAGAGGATAGACGGGGAAACATGTTTTGATTCCAGAGTTTGGGATGTTTGAGGAGAGGATCGTCGTGTTGCAGTGGGATGGGAAGGATGTGGAGGGTGAGAGTCTTGGGAACCGGGCTTGTTTCGGCTATCTGTCGCATTTGCTTATCTACCTGAGAAAAAAGGGTTTCGTTAAAAAAAGGTTTGGGAGGGGAGGGAGATGGGGTCGGGGGTTTCATCTTCTTCCACAACCGTGGCTATTGGTGTTGCGGAACCGGCAAACGACCAACTCGATTATGATGACGTCTCTTTGCGACTTCTTTCAAAGATGGGGCGGGCGGCGACGAATGAGTGATGAACGACGACGACGATGACAATGACAGAAATGAGGGCGCCTAGGGCGCGCCGGATACATGATGAGATGACTGATGGAGTGCTACGATATGACCTTTTCACGGCTGATGGACGATGGCGGGTTTTCTGGGTTTATTGTACGGGCCAGGACATTCGACTTTGAGAAGAACCGGGGCTGTTGGACTAGGTTGGACTGGGAGAGGTGGTGGTTTGTGTGTTAGATAGGTTGGGCGTAGGGCCATACTCGCGCTTTTCGGATTATAAAATTTTTGGTCTTGGAACACATTGTGCTGAAAACTCTTCCCTCTCACAGCAGTGGGGACCCTGCGATTCGCAGTGCAGTACTTTCTGAAACCTTCGACTTGAAATTTTGCCGTCTTCTCCCTTGCTCCAACGATGACTTACCAGCAGCGAGTGGCTGACGCTTTGGTGTGACGGGTTATTGCTGTGCTACCCGCGACGCGGTCGCCTGCGTTCGGCTGAGATGTCTCATTCCGACGAAGGGAATAATTCTCCAATGCCGATCGGCTGTTTTTAGTAGGCTTTGTGTTACGTAGACAGAGATGCAGGGATGGTGGAAGAGAGAGGGGGCATGTAACTAGGCGGTTGACGGAAAGGACGATGTATATGGGTAGGTATATTTAGGGAAGATCATATATCAACATTCAATATGACGAGTATGTACTTACTAGGGAGAAGCTATGGCGCCTGTGGGATGAGGAGTGCGCGTTTGCGCCGCGGGATAGAGAGAAGGTGGTTATGGTACCACTAGGTTTAGGGCACGGGGATTAGCGGTGTAGTTGCGTGGGCTCGAATGCGGTCTTTTACAGCTAGGGTGCAGTCTGTTTGAGCGTTCAGTTAGTCTGGCTTGATCCGCTGCTCCAGTGTATGTGGCATGTGAAGTATGTGTGAGAAGGGAGAAAGGAGGTGGGTAGTGCGAGGGTGGAAGTATGGGGTGTAGGGACGGTCGTGATTGATTTGGTGTTTGGGTAAGCCATTTTGAGGGTGTAGTGTGCGAATAGGTATAGGAGTCGTTTGAGGACGACCTTCTGGTTCGGTTTCTTTGACTGGAGCCTCTTCATATGCTTCTCAAGATTTCGTGGTCTACCCCGCGTTTCATCCCTCGAGTTATGGACGCGTTTACCGCCGATTATCCATAGGCCAGAGCCGCCCGTTTGCTCTTTGCGGTCAGTTTCAAGGTTGAGCGTTGGTCTTTGGGAAGTTGCAGAACTCGCTAATTGGAGAACAGCAGTGACGATAGTCATATCCACTAAAAGAAATCGAAAGAGTTGAATCGAAATTTGCCTTTACTACCAAAGCAATACGGAAACCGAATACATAGACTGTGCAAGGAAATATTTCAAAATGTGCCACTTCTCATTACATATTGTAAGACCACATTTCCTTGGGATTCGGACGAAGAAGGCTAATTAAGGGAACAAAGTGGAAATGCGGTGACAGCTTTTTCACCAAACACTCGTCTTGCAACTTCGATCGTGCAGCACACGATCCGAACAACCTACTCAATCCTCTCCACCCATCAGTCAGTATGCCTTGCTACACTACCTCTGGCAGAGGCCACCATGCCAGACAGCAGGCAACCTTCACTCTCGCCCTTGCAGGAATCTCCTACATCTCAAGGCAACGATACGCTTTGCGCCTGTCCTGCAATCCCCACCATCGACCTCCCGTCGCCAGGCCAAAGCACGCGAACTGATGTCGCCGCAATGTCGTTTCCGTCCATGGAAGTTTTCTCGCGCTTGCATTCCGATCCCATTAGAGGAAATTAGCATGGCGTCACGAATAAGCCAGACCAGCCTTGGGGAGAATGGGAAATGTCGGGTCTTTGAGGCAGTCCTTCAACATCGTGAAGCTACGATGTGTCCATTTTGCGCAAGGAGTGAAACGCAGGAGGTTGCCAGCGCACGCTCGAGGTGTTTTGCGCCTAGTTAGGGAGACGGCCTGCATTATGTGTTCTAATTCGTTCACGTGGTGTGCATCGTCATAACCTCTCAACCCGAGGCTACGGCCTGTACGAGCCCCCAGTGTGCGCGCAGACTTTCTTGCACACTAGAGAACTTTGCAAGTGTGCACACCTTGCTTGCAAGTGCACAGCCCTTTTGTATTAGTGTCTACGCTGGATGGTGTACACTTGACAAGTTTCTAGCGAAATTAGATGTGGTGTGTCGCGCACACCTGGTTGGGAGTTGGAGCGTTTCTCGTCCGTCATGCACCAGGTTTCTCTTGGTTCTCGTCTGTGGCCAAGGCGCACAGCCCGGGTTTAGTTTTGCAACTGGGGTCTTGAAGCATTCCGAACTTCCGAATTAGGGCCTGTTCGGTTGCGGCGTCATATGCGAAATGAGAGCCTCATATTGGAGTTGATCCGGAGCCCCTATACGATCTGGAGGCTGCTGTTCGGTAGATATGGCGACTTTTCCGGATACTACTGCGGCAGTAGTCGGCGCCATAGTAAACCACCAAACAGGAAACTGGTGATAGAGGATCGGTGGTAGGTACGTTCTGGCTCAGTGGTGATCAATGTGGGTAGGGCGCTCAACCGAACACTTGGCTTCATATCATATTGAGTACGACTACCAGAGCGCCGCTGAATATCTACTAGTTGACGCTGGTGAGAGTACGGTGCAACCTCATATTGAAAAGCCTCATATTGCAACCGAATACGCCCTTAGTACAGAAGAGCATCCCATCCATCCCATCCGTTGCTCCTTGATGCGCCGTTGTTCTTGTGCTAGAGGCGATCTTCACTCTGTAGAGTTAATGCATCGTTCGTATTCTCTAGGGCCTGACATGTCACGTAATAGTGTTGTATTTGGCCCGTGTTTCGACGTCTAGACGGCATGCACGGCAGAGAGCAGGAGGAGGCTACCCCTGTTCCTGAACGGAGAGGTCTTTTCCAGATTGACGCTTGCAAGCCACCAAACTGTGGGGTCAAGCCCCATGGCGTTTGGATTCGCCATCTGGCAATGCCTCGAGCCGTCGAGGCTTGATCTTCTCCAAGCCATCAGGTTTCAACTTGGCAACACCTTTAGACACGTATCATGCCATGCAACTACGAGGAAACTTCCCGCTGTCAAAAATGGCTGTTTCTGGGAACCATAAGGGTCTCCTTCTCCGGTGACACAAATAGCGCATATCTGCTAGGTTACATTGTTTCTTCCTCAGGAGGACCGAGGACTCCGGTAGAAGCTTCGAAGCGCAAGTGCGCGAAGCCATAATTAGAATATTCCCGGCTGGCGATCAGGACGATGCTGGTTGGCGTGGCCTGAGATTTCGGTTAACCCTGATCATAGCTTTGCCACCTCTGGCCATCAGTTGCCAATGCGTGCAAGGCGCTGGGCGCCGTTGCCCCGAACGGAACCTAAGGGGCGCCTTTGACGTTGCTGGCACTCTGCTGGCCAGTGCTGCTCGATTCCCGCCTGGGAAATCCCTAATCGCTGGCGCATCTAGGGACAGGGCCCGCTTCAGCCCTCTTTTCTATACATACATGCATACTGCCGCTGAGCCGCTCCTTCACCTTTTCCACCCTTTCCACTTCTTGTCCTTTATTCTGTGCTGTAGGCGTCTCTGATGCCATCAGTTCTTCTCTGTTAATTCTTGCATTCATCGAAGAGCCGTCACTCGTTCCGGCCCTTCACACATAATATACTATCTTGCGCAAGACGGTGCTTGCTAGACACTCGCTGTAGCCACAACATCTCATTCAACTTACTTAAATTTAGTGTCATAAGTGCACTCTCACGAATCTCGGGCTCGAACTACCTCTACACGGAAGCCCCAATCTCTAAGACAAACCACACGGCAAGAACGTACTGCGTGGTGCCAATCAGATAATTACGGGTATGTGTGAAGTGCCTCACTACGTGGAGCCTCGGTCGTGGCTTTTATTGCAAGGCACGCCTCGGCGCATAATGCAGTAGTCCGTACCTTGAGTCACCTAGCTGTCAATTGCCATTTCTATGTGCCGTCAGTTTCCCTCATCACCTGCCTTGATCGAAGCGACATTCACTTTGTTTTTGGATAAAATTTCGAATTGCGCTCAAATTGACTCTGGATGCACTGCTACCCTCATTTGGCTTACATTTCCACTACAGATATTTTTTCCAATTATGAGAGCGTCACTCGTTTCACTCGGCGTTTTCGCCGGGCTTGCCTCAGCGAATATCAAATTCCACTGGGTTCAACCTACATGTGACTACAACGCGGTTGGACAAACGTCCTGCCTGCGAGGCCAACATTGCACCAAGGATAATGTGTCAGTAGAGTCAATTCATTGGTTGGATGTACATCTAACGGACTATGCAGCTGCGAAGCTACCGACAATGAAGACCTTTATCCCCGTTCATTTCGCCACGATGTTCCAAAGCTGGCGGAGCGTGCTACTTATTCAACTGACGGCACTTGTGGACCCAACAACGGAAACACCATTTGCGACCCAAATAGCACCGTTTATACTGGCACGTGCTGCAGTCAATATGGTTGGGTATGAGGAACGTCTTCCGTATGGACGAAGAGCAAAACTAACTTAATACAGTGTGGAAATACCCCAGCACATTGTGGCACTGGATGCGTATCTGGATGTACATCATCTTCCAGCCCGGTCGTGAGTGCCGCTGCCGCTACTTCTGTCTCTGCGCCTGCCTCGGGCACAACTCCGCCCTCGTCGACCACTTCGGGCGAACCAGTCCTTGGCAAGCCGTCCTCGGTCGTTTCTTCCGCAGGCTCTGCATCCACTGCAAAGGTTACCACAGACGGTTCTTGTGGTGTCAACTTTGGCGGCACTGTTTGCGGAGACTGGCCACAGGGAGCTTGCTGTTCCATGTATGGGTACTGCGGAAACACGTAAGTTTTGACTTTTGATCTTCATTTCCTCAATGCGTGTCATCATCGCTAACTATCATTCAGCACCTCCCATTGCGGTGAAGGATGCCAATCTGGGCCTTGCTCTGGTGGAGCAGTCGTTCCTGCTCCTGGACCAAGCCCAGCCCCTGCTAATGCAAATCCAGGCTCTTTCAATGTAGTTGGCCAATCGGGTGTTCCTGCCATGCACGCTGGTCTTCTGCCGAATGGCCGTGTCGTCTTCTTGGATAAGGTGGAGAATTACACTCAACTCAAGCTTCCTAACGGCCAGTATGCATACTCATCGGAATATGACCCGGCCACTAACCAAGTTGTCCCACTCGCCTACAAGACGAATTCATTCTGCGCCGGTGGTATTTTCCTTCCTGACGGACAGTTCCTTGCCCTCGGCGGCAACGCGCCTCTTGACTTTATTGACCCAACCGTCGGTGACGGCTTCACTGGCATTCGCTATTTAAAGAGATCTGCAACAGATGCAAGCCTTAACGGCCAAGACTGGAGCGAACCTGGCAACAAGCTGTCCACCGCACGGTGGTATCCCTCGGTTCAGATTATGCCTGACGGGACTCTCTTCGTCGCATCTGGAAGCTTGAATGGTCTTGATCCGTCGGTTCCAGCAAACAACAACCCGACGTATGAGATTCTCAGCTCAGCCGGTGTCTCCAGCGGAAACAGCATTCCAATGGATATCCTTGCTAAGAATCAGCCATACTATATGTACCCGTTCATGCACCTCCTTCGCGATGGCACGCTGTTCGTGTTCGTTTCGAAATCTGCGGAGCTCTTCAATGTTGCCACCAACACGACGATTCGCACTTTCTCAGATCTTCCAGGTGATTACCGTACCTATCCTAACACGGGCGGCTCGGTGCTTCTCCCGCTCTCCAGCAGCTCAAACTGGAACCCGGACATCCTCATCTGTGGTGGCGGTGCGTATCAAGATATCACCTCGCCTACCGATCCGTCCTGCGGCCGCATCCAGCCCCTTGGGACCAACCCATCCTGGGAAATGGACAGTATGCCTGAAGGACGCGGAATGGTGGAAGGCACCCTCCTCCCCGACGGCACCGTCATCTTCCTCAACGGCTGCAACCACGGCGCCCAAGGCTTCGGCCTCGCCACAGATCCAACCTTCGAGGCTCTAATCTACGACCCCACCAAAGCGCTTGGCCAGCGCTGGACCACAGGCGCCAGCACCAACATCCCACGCCTCTACCACAGCGTCGCGCTGCTGCTCCTCGATGGCACGCTGATGGTCACCGGCTCCAACCCCGTCGAGCAGCCTGTGTTAACAGCGTCGACGCAAAACCCGTACATCACCGAGTTCCGCGTCGAGATCTACACCCCGCCGTACCTGCAAGGCGCCGCTGCGACGAAGCGCCCGACCGCCGTGGCGCTGTCCTCGAAGGCGCTGAATGCCAACGGGTCCACCTTCACCGTCACCTTTACGGTCCCGGCGGGCGCGCAGGCTGCGAAGGTCGCGCTCTACTATGGCGGCTTCGTCACCCACTCGGTCCACATGGGCCACCGTATGGCGTTCCTGGATACGGCGGGCTGGGAGGCGGGGTCGCTGGCTCAAACGCTTACTGTCACTATGCCGCCGAACAGCAATGTTGCGCCACCTGGGCCGTATGTGGTGTATGTGGTTGTGGACGGCGTGCCGGCGATTGGGCAGTTCGTTCAGGTTTCGTAGAGAGTTGTGAGGGGGGCTGTGATGGATGAAGGTGAGTAGGGAGGGAGGAGTAGCTTCATTAGAAATAGAGGGTGGTGGTTGGAGCAGCTTCTCAGAGAAGCTCTAATAATCGGCCCCTAGATTATATGCGTGGTTTTGGTTAGGTGGGAATAGATTCTGATGTAGATGATGCGATGCGAGCACGTTGTGCGTAATGTGCGGGCTGCATGTCTTAAGACGACTTAATTAGAAATTATGAAATGTTCATACCGTCTTTATAATTTAAGTAGAGAATGTATGCCACTGTCTGCTTGCTGGGAGGTGAGCTGTCAAATAGGGGAAGGTCGGATTCCAGAATTCCCATGTGCCTTGTTATCGATAAGCACGATCGTTAACCGATCCGATGTTGCAGGGCACAGCTCGCAGCTTCACCGACCTTCTATTCAAAATTCACCACAGCTTCGCCATCCACTGGATAGCTATCCTACTTAAGGAATCCTGTCCTCCAGGAATCCAAGCTTAGCATTGAGCTGGTTTACGCCGCATCTCTCAGGATTTGATCTAATTGGAAAGCTCCGACGGCATGCAGCTACGTTCTTGCCCCTTCACCTCAGAGTCATTGCTGCTGTTCAGCCGCGAGGATGCCTAATATATGTCTCCTCGACCCCTAGTAAGCTGGGTAAGTTGCTCTGGAGCAGCGTCAAAGCTTCATGGAATCATTAGGTCTCTTTCCACTCTCCTTGCCTTATATGCTTACATGCCATTACAGTTAGAATATCCGGTACATAACTTCTATCCCTCCCCTTGTTGCGAGAGAACGCCCTAGATACCCCTTCCTTGAGGCTTTGAGGCACACACAAATAGCTATTAAAGGAACTAGGCAGAGCAGGCCTTTACACACGGCAGCCTCAACAACTACAAGGATGGGGAAATTGTTTCGTAACTTCGACGTGGGGAACGCCCTACGCCTGGTAGGGAATACAATACCCGGTGCTAGTCCCGTGGGAAGTAACGCTATGTTGGACCCCACGAATCAAATTATTTTGGATTCTATAATCCCTGGTTTTACAATAATCCGTCAGCTCTTTATGAACTATTTTCGGCTCGATATCACATCGACCGTTACGAGGATCATATTCGCGGCAGTCATAGCCCATGGAGGAGGAGTCATGCTGGAAGCCATAAAGCAGTTTATGTTTAAATTCTGCTTCTCATCCGTCTCTATCCCGGTTTCGGACCGACTCAACCGTGAAGTTCTATTGTGGATGTCCACCCATGTCATTGAACGGGGTTCAAGGCATCTCGCAGCGCAGTCGAGCAAGAGCGACGGACATTCCGGCTCGAACCCGTTCCGCTCCTCCAGCCTATCGAAACTCAGGCGGTTCAACCCCGCCGACTTCGACGAGCGAACCCCGCCCGTCACGTATCTGCCCACGCTCGGCACGCAATGGTTCTGGCACCGTGGCCGGCCGTTTATGTTCACCAAGTCCAACAGCTCAATATACGGCATGGACCGCGCCGACGGCGCCGGGGAAATCACCGTGTCGTGCCTCGGCCGCGACCCGGAGCCTCTCAAGCGCTTCCTGCAAGACTGCAAGGAGTTCGATAAAAAGGGGAAGGAGTTCCTGATCACCGTGCACACGCGCGGCGACTACTCGCAGCTGTGGTCCGAGCCGATCCTGAAGCCCAGCCGGGCACTGAACACGGTTGACATGGACGACGGCATTAAGAAAGCGCTCATCGACGACCTAACCGACTACCTACACCCGTCGTCACGGCAGGCGTACGGGCGGCGCGGGGTGCCGTACCGGCGCGGCTACCTGTTCTACGGGCCGCCGGGCACGGGCAAGACGAGCATGTGCCTCGCACTAGCCGGGCACTTCAAGCTGGAGCTGTACACGCTGAGCGGCACGGGCGTCAAGGACGACGAGCTAGGCAAAATGTTCGCCGCGCTGCCGCCCAAGTGCCTGATCCTGCTCGAGGACATCGACTCGGCGGGCATCACGCGCGAGCGCATGGGCGAGCCGAAGAAGAAGACCCACGCCGCCCGTTCTGGCATCACGCTCAGCGGCCTGCTCAACGCTTTCGATGGCACTACGTCCCAGGAGGGCCGCGTGCTGGTGCTGACGAGCAATACGCCAGACACGCTCGATCGCGCGCTAGTGCGGCCCGGGCGCATTGACCGCCAGGTGTATTTCGGGCCCGTGTCGCGGACCTGCGCGCGGAATATCTTCCTGCGCATGTTCGCGAGCGATGCGGGTAAGGACGCGGGGAGTAAGGGCGCGGACGCAGCCGACCACCACCCGGTATGGCGTGCGCAGCCGGGCGTCGGCGAGCACGAGTTGAGCGCGCTGGCGGACCGCTTTGCGGAGCAGATCCCTGAGGCCCGCGTCTCGCCGGCGGAGCTGCAGGGCTTCTTGCTCGATCATAAGAGGCCGGCGGAGGCGGTTGAGAGGGTGGGGGACTGGGTCCGGGAGATGCTCGGGGTGAGCGAGGGGATGGTGGAGGGGGAGCGGCAGGAGGGGGAGCGGCAGGAGGGGAAGCGGCAGAGGGAGCGGCTGAGGGAGCGGCTGAGGGCGGAGGGGGTGGAGAGTGAGAGCGATAGCTCGGATGATGGTGATGACAGTGGCAGTAATGAGGGCTGATGTTGGGACCGTTCTGGAGCCGTTCCTGGGACTTGTCACGCCATCTGCTACTTTCAGAACGAGGGGGTTTGGAGGCTCGGGCGAAATCGGTTGATCAAATCGGTAGATGAAAGGAGGAGAGAAGTTCTATGAGATGTTGTAAAGAGGTGCCTGTATAGGGCTATGATAAGTGCCAAGGATGGCGCCGTGGCAGATAGCAAGGCGTAATGGGCCTTCTCCGGACACCAAGGGCGGAAATAGAAAGATAGAAAGAGGCAGGGAGAGCAATAGTATATCCACGGCTTGGCCGCAGGTGGCGCCGTGGATGTTCGCGAATATCGACCGGGGTTGTTATGGTCACGTGCGGCCCAGCGAGCAAAGCCTTCAATTCCAATATTGTGCCCCTCGCACAGATTAGTACTATATTCTGTGGCCCGTGCGTGGGGTCAAGAACATTAAAACTTTGGTGTCTAAATATAAATAAATAGCTTCCCTAATCAATAACATAGACCTTGTGCAGCCCACTTAACATCCTGTTTCCGGGAATCGGGTCGCAATAAGGCCACCGCTAGAGCTCATTTGAGGGTTTTAGTGAGGCGTAAGAACGGCTTACCGCCTATGCATACACCTCTTTGATTGGTGCGCACGGGCCGCATTTTATTGAGCGTTATTATCTGTGCAAGAGATACTACCATGCTAGAGAGCTGGATACTACAAAACATCTAGTCAGCTGAGTATAAAAATTCCACTAAGACCTAGACCGCTGCTCTCCATCTGTGTAGGATATTTCTGACAATGAATCACTCACTTGGTGGACAAGCATTGTCGGTTGATGCCGGGGACAACTTAACTCGATTGGGCCATCTTCCGTGCTTGTTTACTCTGATCCCTAACAGCACATCCACATTATATATTAGGGCGAGGCAGGTGGATAAGTGTTACCTTCCCAATCCCATCATTTTGAAAAGTTTAAGCATTACCAATACTTACTAGACAGCAAGAACCATGATAACGGTGACAATTGCTTTGTTCCTTCTCGTATGACAATGTTTGACCGGGCCACCACATAAAACATTCGACTTTCGTTAAAGAGTATCATAAATCAAGCCATGCTATCGGGACGTTATTTAATAAATCAGTGGGGGCCGTCGAAATCGGACTCTGCACCTGTACGAGGTGGCTTTGCCTACGAACCTGCTGGTCTTCGGATTCCAACGCAGAGACGTCGCACAGCGTCGACCCCATCTGTGCAATCCTCATGGATGCGAGTCGGATTGTATACCCCTTCCTACGCTTATGGTAATACGCGCCTGCGAAGTATAATAGGTACTTACCGTTAATTAATCGCACCGTATAATCCTACCTGGCTGCCTAGATAACCACGAGGTTTTATTATCTCCTTTCTACGGACTAGTCCCCCTAGAGAGGGCCTGATAACTGGGGCCTAGGCGGAAAAGATACCTAGAGTATATATCCCGCTCGCCTTTCAGGATTAGAACGATACCGGTTAAGAGATAGATAAATCCCCCTTGCGCCTTTAATAGGCTCTGGGGGGGGATAGGGTATATATAATAGCAGGCAAGAAATAGTATATAATAGGGGACAGTTAAGATATAGGAGACTACTAGTATATAGCAATTAATAGTAGGGCCTAGCTGGTACGTAGTGAACCCTAGCTCTAGCTCTAGATAAGCTAAGAGAAGGATATAGTGGTAACCACGGGGATCTAAGATCTGACGGAGGCCTAGACGTAACCGTTGAGCAGCCCTAGGGGGCCGCTAGCTGCGTGCGGAGGTAGTAAATCAGGGTTTTTTAATCTTACTAAGGCGTAGGGCTTCCCCCCACATGCCAGGGGTTTTTCCCTGTAAAATGCACAATTTCCTTTTGTGTGCGACGTTAATCAAAAAGCCAATAATAATAATAAATCAGCAGGCTCTGAGAAATTCTGTCTCTAAACATACTCTAGCTAGTCCATATAATCAAGAACCTAATAATGCATCATAATACTATATAAATTGCGTTATATTAATCTGCATCGTGTTTCATTGTCCATATCGAGTTGCTCGTGAGGTTGTAAAAAGTTCTTCGGACTTTCCACCCATCAAACATTCAATCTATCACAGCAGCTATCGATATGCCTAAGATTTTGGGATGTTCCTTAGATTTGTTGCAACCTTCAACCTACAAAATCCCATCATGACACTAAAAATAACCATCGAAACCCACTAATTCTAGCTAGAACACAAAAGAAGAAAGAAGCCCCAATCATAAAATCATATGAAAGACATCGCCGAACCCTCATCCCCGCTGCCATCGTGGAGATCACAAAAGTCACCAGTCCCGAACTGATCTTTCCGCCTCACGCCAGAATGCCGTAAAAGTCGCAGCAAGCGCAGGTGCCGGTGAAGGGGATTGGATCACGTTGGGTATCCTTGGCATCCTGCAATGCAACAATGCGGGCAATCAATAAATGCAATGCAGCCCAGGATCAACCGCTAGGGCTCATCCGCCACCGGGCGTGCTGGAGCCTGGGCCGTGCTTTGTGCGATTGTTGCCTTCAGCTGTTGGCCCTGCGCACAGCACACGTTTTGCTGTGCGCCGGTGAGCGGCATTATTTCCAGGCGTTTGGTTTCCGGGCGTTTTGCACGTTTGAGCGTTAGCGCCTTATGCATGTTTGTGGCGAATTGGAGGCTGAATTTGAGAAGTTTAGTTGGACTGCAGGATTGGTGTCTACTTGGGCTTTTGGGCTAGTTGGTCGATCAGAAGGCGGTTTGTTTATTTTAGGGATTTGTGTGAAGACCGCAGAACTAAGAAGTAGGGGCTTTTTTGTAACCTTTGTACCCGTGTAGAGACTCCTGCATGACTAAGATTTTTGGAGCTTGTTTATCGTGTTAGTGACCTTTGGAAGTTGGATTTGTAGAGCCGAAATGTGATGAATTTGCCGGATTGTTAATTTGTTGGGGATAAGTGGAATATGGTCTTCCGCTCTCTCTGATGGCTGCACGCAGATAGAATTTGAGGAATCACAGCTGACACGATTTCATGAAGGAGAGCTAGCATTTAATAACTACGGGTTTCTCGGATTACATTAAACTGGCCATAATGACCATTAAGGAGCGTTTTCGCTAAAGTCGTAGCCGTAAAAGATGAGAGCTATCCATCTTGTTTACTCCTCCCCTCAATCTTTTTCCAAGTCATTGCTTGCCATCACGTACTCAAGTTGGCAGCTTCACCCTCTGGTAAGGATACAGCTGGGGCTTGCGAGTATGTTTCAACTCCGCTTACCATCCGTAGCCCTTGGTCGAGCACTCTGTCTTAGTCTCCACGATAGTGGACGTGTAAGGGACTTCCTCGGTCGACGTGCAGACCGATTCACTTGGGGTGCTGGTGACATAGGTCTCCGGGCAGGTTGTCACTTCGGTCTTGTATGAGGTCAAGATAATGCTGCAGGTTTTCGAGTCAGCGACTACAATACAATGATGTAGGAGATCAGTGAGAATTGCTTACGTGTAAGGAATAGTTTCACAGCTGGTCTGTTCTTTCGACTTGGTTTCCACCTCCGTGGTCCAGGTAGTGACTGGGATTGTCTTCGTCTCAAGGTAGGTCTCCCATGAGGTAATCGTCTTGATAGATTCACTGATGGATGTCTTGGGGTATGGAACGACAGTGGTCTGTGGGATCTCGGTGACCTCGGTTACAGGCACATAGACAGTCTTAGTTTCTACGAATGTTGTCTCGGAAGTGCCACAGGTGGTTGTCGTGATGTACTTAGTGGTGCAAGTAGACGTTCCCCAGTCACCACCTGGAGCGGCAACAACGAAAGCGCTGGCGAAACATTAGCATTGGCAAGAATTGTAATAGGGGTAGAAGGCGTATCAACGGTATGGAATAAAAGCAAGATATTTACCTTGAAGCGACAAGTGTGAGAAGAGTGGCCTTGATAGCAGAGATCATGTTGGCTAAATATGAATATTTTAAGATTGTTGTTTGAGGTACTGTAGAGATGTTCTACTTAGGCTGCTTGCAACGAATGTGTGTAGCGAAGGTGAGGAGCTGTGATTACTGCTGTGAGTCTTTCTATGTGCTGGAGCAGGCCAGCTTTATACATTTTCTGGCATAGCCACCCGCACATTGACCCGAACCCACCCGCACACTGACCCGAACCCCTCTCGTGATTTCATTAAGGCATTCAGCTGTGCCGTCTGTTCGGGCGCGCTCAGCCGTCATGCCGCATGCAGTGTTGCATGTAGTGTAAAGCTAGTAATAGCCGCAAAGGGAAGAATCGAGCGGTGAAAAGCCAAGACAGGCTCATTAGAGTGAGCAGTAAGATTCAATTAGAGAAAACAATTTGAATATCAGATCATATCACCAGCTTGAGGGATACATCAGAAACATTAGACCAAGCAGCGGACGCAACTCCAGCTCGAGCTTGAGCGAAGCACTCGGGAAACCTAAGGAAGGATCCACGATGCCAAGCTTTCATGTTAGCCGGGTGAAGCTTGAAGAATATATTCGACCTTACCGTATTCTGAAAATAGCAACAAAGCAGCATTCAAGAAAAAGGACGAAGCATGTACGATGAGGAAATGTTCTTTGGGAGTGGTCAAATCAGAGCCGCATGGGACTAAGCGATAGTGTCAGCCTACAAACTAACGCCCCAAGCTTCGGCTCCCCGATCTGCGCCACCTAGTCTCCAGAGTTGGTTCTGTGAGCTGGTTTGCGGGGTATACAGAGACTTCTGCACGGCTTCTCGTATTCTCCAAGTCGTGGAGTAGGCGCAGATCGGTTTATAGCTTGGCATGCGTTGTCGGGCCGGAAGGACGCCTTCACGAGAAACCTAACGTCCAAGCAACTTCGGAAGACATTGCATTGTCCTTGGGTGCTTCCGTGCGCTGTGTTGTCTCCCTTGTGGGTCTCGGAGGTATCCCGTCCGCTGGCAGGTTCCACGAGAGTTGGACCGTGCGCGAACACCAGACTCAAAAGTACGCGTGTGATCACGGAGCGTTGATCCTATTGATTCTATTAGCTGGCTCTTATGGATAATCGTAGGACCCATTTTACCAGCGGAAGGGATAATCAGAAGTATTACGGTTGGGATGGAAAAGCAGTGACACCTATACAGCTTCAGCCAGCTGTGAGAATTTGGCCAAGCTCGATCAGGAACGAGGCCCCGATGCGGTGGTGAGCGGCAGGAATTGCCTAGCGACGCGAACATGCAGATCACGGTGTTCGAAGCTTTGCAGGAAGCTAGAGTAAGAATACAGCTGGAAAGGGCTGACAATGAGGAGACATGCTGGGGAAGTGGTGGGGACAGCCGTCGTTGGTTGTTGTCGTTGGCCACCACCCCCTGTGGCTTGATCTTCCACCATTGAAACTCCGGGGCTGTGACTAAGCACGTTAATTCCTCAATTTCGAGCCCTCGTCTACTGCACTTTGCTAGGCTGTTCCCAAGTTGCATACAGCACTGTGCTCGCCAGGCACAACGGCCGTTCTTCTCGCCACAAGTTAATTCCCTTTGCTATCCGTGCCACCAAATTGGCCTATGAGAGCCCCATAAGGCCCTCGTGTGAGATCCAATTGAGCTGCCGCCTGAAGAGCTGATCTCTAAGCCTCCTACCGAGACTGCTTGCCTTGCACCTGCAGTCAATTATTCATGGCATCCCTCCTGCGAAGTCCGTCCGAGCCAACCACCATGTCCCCGCCCCCCCAGGAATCCGCATCATACGGCTCCGCCATCACTTCGCCCCGCTCACGCAAGCAATTGGGCCTTTTCTTCGCGGGAGCCTCGTTCTTCTTACTTTCGACAGTAATTACCCGACGCTCCCTTGCTCGCCGTTACAAGGCGATCACTCCTAAGTTCTACCAACCAAATATGAGACCGAATACCACCTTCAATGCTGGCCTCGAAGCGTTTGAGGCGCTAAACTTAGCTACAGTTAATGTCTGCAGCTTGGCTATGATGGTGGCGGGTGGGACGCTTTGGGCATTCGACATATCTAGTACGGACGACATGCGGCGAAAGGTCAGGGGCGGCCTCGGCATAGATGGCAGTGGAAGGTCGGAAAAAGACGCGGAGGAAGAAATGGAGGAATGGCTTGCTACTGTGTTGGCTAGAAAAGAGGAGAAGGAACGGAGAAAGAAAGAGAGCGTGGAAGAAAAAAGGACCAATGAACGAGGGGCGCCTCGGTAGTCCTCGAGTACGTGTGTGCATATGGCTGGCTGTACGAATATTGCATGGTAGCCCAACTGGCGCAGCTAGAGCGTTGTTAAAGACCCCGGGTCGTACCAATGCAGCATTGTGGTTGGTCTGTCAAAAGTTGGTTTTGGTAATAATTCTATTTACTATACTGACTCTAGTAAACCACGCGCTTGTCACATCTCCATCCAGCCGTAAAGCTGCAGACGTTGAAAAGCAGAACAAATGGCTTGCAGGATCTGCAGGAGACAGTGGTGGTTAACAGGCCCGCTGTGGTGGTTCGAAAGTCTGCATCTGCGGCTGCTAATATTGAAAATTGTCCACGTGCGTAAGCGTAACCTTTTGAACGGGCTTGGTTTTTTCTTTTTTTGAGTGTATTTGTGATTTGCTGCAGCACCGGCCAACATGTCTCTATGAAGAGCGGGTAGCACATCGATATGAGGGCTGTTGATCCTCCGGTTGAACAACCTCCCTAGGATTCTTCGATATGGCTGACGTCAGTCTGGTCTAGGTGCTTTATTTTACCGTCTTGTATCTAACTCCTGGCTTTCCTGCTCAAAGCCATCATTATTGTGGATCTGGATCCTTTTTTCCATAGCTCATCAATAACGAGTTTGAGGGCCGGAAATCCCCACGTTAGACTTGTATAGGTATCGTCTGCCTCGCACCACACTATGCTGCTTAATTCTCATCTGGTTGATATTCCCTTTTTGGCTTCAACTAGCCTATATGTCTGCATCCATTTTTGCCACCCAGCTTGTTCGTGAGTGCCACTCTCCGTTCAAGCTATACAACTTCTGAGACATGGCCTCCTCATCTCCTGATGCACACTGAGGTCTTTTTCCAAGTTTCTTCTTCGTCGTTGTTACAGTCAGATGTCTCTGCTTACCGTTCGCCCAAGCTCGCGTCTTCCACTTTCTCGCCCATACAGCCATCTCTATTCGCCCTCCACACCCCCTCTGCGCCCACAAACTCTTCCAGCTTCCAAATCTCAGCCCGCTTCTTCGTTTCCTCCAGTGCCTCTTCTCCGGCTCGCCACGCTGCCTGTCGGTGCGGCGCCGCTACCGCGATTAGAATACTTTCTTCGCCAATAGGAACAGTGCCAAGTCGATGAATAATTGCAATACCGGTAAGGGCATGTGTAGTTTTGATGGAGCGGGCAATGCTTAGAAGGGTATTGAGCGCGAGGGGTGCATAGGATTCGTAAGCGAGGTGTTTGACTTCTAGGTCTTGGAAGGAATCGCGGGTTGTCCCAACGAAGAGGACGATAGCGCCTGCTTTCGGGCTTTTTACTCTGGCCATGGTGGCCAGGACATCAAGGTGAGAGTAGGTTAGTTCGACGTGGATCGAGGGTTCTGTGCGGAACATAGGCTGGGAGGACGGTGTGGTATCCTTGGAAGCTGTTGCCTCTAAGTCTGCCATGAGGATATCGACCCTTTTGTATACAGTACTAGGGAAGTGTCTTGCGAACGGGGTTCTTGGTCCTTCGAGGCCCGTTCGATGTCTTGACAAGAGTTAGCGATTCTTCGAGTGATAAACTGTGAAGTCTGTCGATGCTGCGTAATAGAAACGTACAGTCACTCCCAGAGCTTTCAACAATCTTCTGTTTCAAACCGAAGGGAGATCTTCTGTTAGAACTATTCAACAGTTCTCAAGATGCACAGCTTTGCACGGAGCTCGGCGATGAGCGGCTTCTCTGAAATATTCAAATGAGCGTGTAACTCTACCCAGAATAGGTACAGAGAGACGCAGACACATCATCTTGAGGAGCCTCACATTAAGATCTCTATAATTTCTGCAGATGCAAAATGTTTAGTTAAAAGCAATGCCTAACCTTGAGTTTGGGCCCTTTGATTGCATCGGCGCCGAGCGCGCCTGGCCCGCCGTCTGCCCTCCTGTCCGCTCGACCCCGAAAGTTTATTCAACCCGCCACACTAATCTGTGCTTGGAGGAGCGCTTGTAATGGTATACCACCCTTCTAAAAGGGAATCATGCTCCAGCGACAAACGGTTGTGAAACCTCTTACCTAGAGGTTCAACTAGAAGCTCGCACGACATTGACTAGGGGTTAACAAGAGTTCAAACGACTTTGTAGTCTTCCGTGGCTTGATTTTCAATTGCTTGTGGCCACCTTTAATGCAGTAGAGCAGCGGGGCTTCGATCACCAGCTGATGCCAAGTAGGTTGCTACCCCGGGACAATACGCCCCTTAATTACTGTTAGGAGTGGAAATTTTCAAAGCGACATATGGGATTCTTTTCAAGACAAGCAGGGCAATAGTCCTCACGTAGATAGAATTTGCTTTTACGGAACGCTTATGCATCCGGGAGGCAGTTTTAAGAGCCGCCTCTCGGCTGGTCTTGCACTCTCACCAACCATCACCTCTCCACTCCCACCCATCAACTACCCCACTGCTTTCTTCTCTATTATATAACCCTTTATTACTTGCTCTCATCAAAGCGGCCAAAGATTAGCTATTATGTCTTCCTACAGAGACAAATCCAGCCCCGATAACTTTCGATCAGGATCAGACAACCGTGAAGTCAACGGAGCGCAATACAGCAGCCATGATCAACAGTCACACGGCCACTATCGTCTCCCTCCGCATCAACAACATACTCAGGGTATCTAGTTGCTCGATGGAAAGAGATGTGACTTGATTATTGACTAGAAGCTAATGTTCCTCTCTGCAAGTGAACTTAAGCGTACCTCCCCGAGGACCTATGAACCACCACAACGATAGACGGGGATGGAATAATCAGCCTGACTATGATCACTGCAACCGTGGCCGCAACCTAGCAAGCAACGGGCGAGGCAGATATCGTGACAGGGATCAGGAGGGCTATAGATCACCGCCGCGGTACAACAGACGCAGTCGATCACGGAGCCGAAGCCCGCCTAGGCGGCACGCCAATACGAGAAGTCGCTCACCATACTACGGTGGAGCGCCCAGTAGGGAGATACATATGGAAGGTCTTCCATACGATATGAGCGAAAACGACGTTGGCATCACCCTCTCCCCTCCCGATCACTAGCATCTCATCCCTCCCAAGTCGACCTGCGTAACTTTCAGAAAAACCTTTTTTGTGGGAATTGTAGCTAAGGCTTAGCGATGTCGCATGGGAATACAGGTCAAATACGAACTCGATAGGTACTACAACGTCGGGCCCCTCGAAGATGTTCGTGTGATTCGCGATAAGAACAATGGTAAGACTAGTCCCCAAACACTATAGTAGACGTGGCCAGAAAAGCTTCCTAACTACCGCTCTTAATAGGCCGATCCAAAGGCTTCGGTTTTCTTCGATTTTATGATACCCAGTCTGCGACTACTTTCCTCGAACAGAATTACCCCAGCATTTCCCTCCATGGGAACTCGTCAACCCAACACACTCAGGGTACCAAAGTCGGCATATCCTTCAGCCGCGAGAGAGAAGATAGGGATAGGCGCGGTAACGAATCTGGATGGACTTGTTCCATTGTAGGTCAATTCAAGTCGATACGCAAGAATACTGTACTAACATAGCAGTGCTCGGCCCCCAACTACCCCCGAAGAATAGAGTGTTACAAGTGTAACACCCGTCGATCAGGTTAGTAAATTGTCTTCTCGAAGCTTCAACGGATCCTAACAAGAGATTGGAAAGATAACACGGAGAATGATACTCTTTCACACAACAAGCCTCGTTGTCCTATCAATACAGGCGACAGTGACGCTTCGCCTGAATCGATCCCCTCGCAATATCTTCTTGTCCGCGGGCTAGAAGCAAGTGTCACCGAAGAAATACTTGCCAAAGGCATAGCAAAGCTTTACAAACAGAATGATGCTACACAAGCTGCTACTAACATGGCATCGAGTAACTTGGGAGCAAAGGTTGCATCTACCACAGCAGCAACGAATCTCGGAGCACAAGATGGCAGCATTTATCGTGTACATGTGGCTAAAGATAAAAAGACCGGTGAAAGCCTTCGCTATGGATTCGTTGAATTCTTTACAGTGGAGGTGCGTGTCTTGAATCCGACGAATGTTGCTACAGTGTTCACTAACAATACCACAGGATGCTACTTCCGCGCACAACAAGTTTAGCTCACTAGAACGGTTCACAATCGCATCAAAACCGGTCGTTCTTAGTTTCATACACGCCGGCGTGTTTGTGCCAGTCCTTACCCACACAGAGCAGTACACCTTTGCAGCAAGACTCAACCCCTCACTTCGGCTTCAGTACTGGGACGAGAATTCGTTTGTTACCGAGTTGATTGTCTCTGAAAATCCTCCAAGCGCCCAAGAGGGCACACTGGGAGCAAGTCTCCCTAGCAAAAAGTCCGGCAAGGAGAGCGATCGAGGGTTGAAAAAGCGGAAAGCTATGAATGACCAATCCTCTAACAGGAAGGTACGTAACAGATAAACTATGCGCTGTTGATAGAGCAATTAGTTTAGTTCTCATCACCCTTGTAGAATCTTTATAAGCATCTGAATTACTTCAGAACCCCCATTTTGGCCGCCTTACTGACAGCCTCCAGGTAATACCCGGGCACCTGCAACACTGGCAGAACCAGCATAAAGAGATTCATGGCATTGAAGTGCCTTCTGAAACTTGCGAAGCAACTGAGACAGAGGCCACCAATCGGCCTCGTTCAGACTCCCCAGAAAAGCCAGTAGAAGAAGCATTGCAATTTACTGACCGTCAAAAGCTATGTTGCTATCTTTGTCGTACAACGTTTCCCACAGTCGAAGTAGTCATTAAACATGAGGCCGACAGCAAGTTGCACCAAGATAACCTAAAAACCCCTCAGAAGGTCACGGCAGCATTCGAGTGGATGGCAAAACAAGGTATTATGCCGCCTTCTATGACTGAGGCTAGTGGACCGTACCGTGATCGTGCCAAAGAACGGCGTGAGCTACACGGGCAATCCATAAACCAATCGAAGAAGGCCGGCAAGAAGCAGAAAATCTCGGGCCCAGGAGCTAGAAATTCACCTTCGCCGAAGCCCCATTCAGATCTAGAAGATAACGCCCCTGCCCCGTCCAAAGGCGCTGCTTTGCTTAGTAAGATGGGTTATTCCCCAGGCACAGGTTTGGGTGCACAAGGAACCGGGTTGCTTGCACCAATTGCGACCAATGTGTATGCTCAGGGTGTCGGGCTTGGTGCGGAAGGCGGAAACGTGGGCGATGCTATCGAGGAAGCAGGTCGCAAGACGAGATCTAATCCTCTCGAGTTTTCTCGAAAGACAAGAGATTTAGCTCGCGAGAGGTACAAAAAGATGGATACATTGGGATAGGGAGATGACTTGGGAAGTTTGGTATTGCGATTCGTGGAGGAGATTCAACTCAGTAGGGTATGTGGGAGGTTTTGGGATTCGGTTTGATACCCATTGGATGCGATGCTCCGGCAGACAATTCGGGTGTTGTTTTGATAATACTCGGGATGAATATTGACGCTTTCGACGAATCTGGGGGTAGAGGTCTGGCGATCTTCCCTTTGGGATTTACTGCCCGGTATAGGGTATTACTGCTGGATCTCACGAATTGTATATTACAATGGAACGGCGGAAATGAGACTAAGTTCACTTTGAGAAATTTCCATTTCGCGTGCGCCTGATCCAATGGTTGGAAACAGCAGGTCTAGAAATATACATCCTAAGAAACACAGCACCTATAATCGTATAACCCTAACAAACATGCACGTTTGCCTATGGCTAAGTTCCAAACCCTTCCCAACTTCTCAGAACTGCAACCTCGCCAGCCTGCTAGGATGGATACCCGTATGCGTGTCTCTCTCAGCCGCCGATGCTTCCGTAGGCATGTTGGTGGTGCCGTCAAGGCCTAGTGGCTTCCCTTTACCTTTACCTTTGGCCTGTCGCTTCTTTTGCTCCTTGGCCTCATGCCGATTCTTCTTTTTCTCCTCCTCTATTACGCGCCTTTTGCGTTGCCCGTTCAGTTTCGTGTTTTTAGCTGCGAGCTTCGATTTGCGAACTTCGTTGTTGCCGCCACCGCCGGCACTATAGAGGGGAGGATATTAGTAGTTGAGGTTAGATCGGAGTGAGTGTATGAATTTTATAAGGGGTGAAGGGGTTTAGGTGGGGTTGGACATGAGATGAAACGTACGTTAGCTCAACATTTATCTTCCGCGCCGATGACACGCCATCGTCGAAGTTAGAGTGGTGGTACAGCTTCAAGCACGTCTTCATGCGGTCGTAGTGGTCGAAGTCCATGAACGCATAACCTTTTGATTTCCCAGAGTCTTTGTGTGTCATGAGGCGGATGGAGGTCGGGGAGACTTTGGAAAAGTGTTTGGCGATCGAATCTTTGGTTGCTGAGAAGGGCAGGTTACCTAAGGAGAAAGTTACGTTAGCAATGTGATTAGCTAGAGGAGGATCGAGGTGGGCTATTGAGGGGAACTACCTATGAAGACGATGAACCGCTGGTGCTTGCTCGCTGGAGCGTTCGGGTCGACCTCTGCTTCTTCTGCGGCATCCCCGTTTGGAGCTCCGTCGGCAGGTACTGAGGGAGCTTCGGCATCTCGCCTTGCTTTTCGTTTCAGCTCCTTTAACTCTTTCTTGGTAGGTTCTTTTGGGAGTGAGACATCGTCTTCTGCGAGTGGTGCGCCATTGGAGGTTGAACTTTCGACGGGTTCCTTTCCTGACAGCTCTCCATTTACCTGGGACTCGTCCTTCTTGTCCTTATTTCCCTTCTTCGACTTCTTCGCTTTGTGCGCCCCCCCGACATTATCTTCCTTCACTTCTTCCACCACGTCCTCATCGCACTTTCTCTTTTTTGATTTTTTGGACTTCTTGGACTCCTCGTTCGGCTCATCTTCGAGTTTCCTCTTCTTAGACTTCTTAGACTTCTTTGATTCCTCTGTTAGAGCATCAGTTTGCGCCTCTGATGCCTCTACAGGCTCTGTGGACCCGTTAACCTCCCCTTCTGCGCTTCTCTTTTTCTCTCTTTTTGCTTCTTTCCTTGCTCGTTTCTCCTCCTTTGCTCTCTCTTTAAACGCACGCTGCGCCTCGGATTTAGGTTCTTTAGACATAATTATTGGTATCCAATTGTAAGAATTTGCTAAAATCAAGTAGCAATTTCTGGCAGTAACGACGGGTAGTCCTGCTTGTGCGAAATTCAGTGAAGGTAAATATCCGACTTTTTCTGTCGGCAGTTCCTCACCGCCCGCTTCGAATTCCTCCGCTTCGACTTTCCAGTGCTGAAACCTGCGCAAACGTGCTGGAAATCCCCAAAAATAATTACCTCCGCATATTCTTCTCTCACAGCTGGCATTGTCAATTGAATATGCCTTCTTCACGCTTACCCACCTGTTGCATACAGTCCCTCCGTCGGTCACTAAGGCCCCCGAGCCCCTCTACCAACCCTCCTTCCCCGCGCCAGTTCTCTCAGAACTCACAGCTCCTTCTCGTCGTCTCTTCTGGCAGCCCACGACCTCAGCTGCCCTTCCTCTATCCATCTTCGCATCGGCTCCCTACACCGGTCCATAACGGTCAATGGCAACTGGCGCGTCTCCTCACTACAGAGCGGAAAAAATACATTAAAACGACAGCTAAACTTACTGTAAAATACACCATTGGCATCTACCTCATTCTGTCACTCGGCAGCATTGTCAGCTTAGCCATCTTATCCGAAAGACAAGAGCGCGCTTTTCCATCACCACCCGAATGGAGTCTAATAACGCGCTTCCACTTCCGCAACGGACGGTGGTGGGAGATACCCGAGAACAATGATGAAGGTGTGTCGGACTGGTCGAAGCTACACAAGGCATACCAGCTGGCTCTAGCAAGGTTAGAGGACCCGAATAAAGATGGAGCTGGACTAATAGAGCAAGAGGAGGGAAGCATACTTGTTCCAGGGCTGGGCAAGGCCGGTTTCGACCTCTCGCATAAAAGCGAAGAATGGCGGCGAGGCTACTACGACATTCTGATGGGTATGGCGCGCGCTGCGGAGCATTTGGATGGCTGGGTGTGGGATAAGACGAGCAAAGATAAGAAGAAGGCGGCATGGCCACCCGAGATGATTATTGGGCCGTCGAACCCAAATCCGCATCCACCTCCACCAGGCGCCCCTCCTCCACCACTGGAGGAGAATTGCGTAAAAGTCTCCGATCCGCCGGAAATGTATTACCTTAAAATTCTTACGTCAAAGGGCTTCATAACCCACCAAAAGCTTACAGCCGCTCTAGGATATGCGGACTGGCTCTCCTTCAAAGGCCTGAAAGAATCCGCAGAGGAGATGTACAAATGGGGCTTGGATATTGCATGCTCTGGTCTCGCAGATCCCTCATCTACTATATATCCTACAACCGGCGTCATTTCCGCATCTGCGCCCTCCGTGACGCCGAACGTTGTCCTCGCAGCTACAACTCTAGCAGTCCACCACGCCGTAACCGGCAACGTCTCTAGCGCTCTCCCAATCTTCCTCTCAGTCCTCCGCGCAAGACGTGCTGCGCCGCCTGCGCCAGCTGCTTCTCGAACTCCTCAGAAACAGTCTACTCTACTTTCCATAGTTGTTGACCTGATTCAAACACCGCCGTATCCACCACCGCCACCAACAGGAGATGAGTCACTTCTACGATCACCTTCTGATATCTGCGAGGAGGCGGCGCTGATGAACTATATCGGCGAGATTCTCTTCGCGACTTCTACGTCCGCGTCTCAGCGTGCGACAGGGCTGAGCTGGACGCGGGAGGCAGTGCAGGTTGCTGTGGAGGGTGATAGAAATGAGAGCTTTTCAAAAGATGTAAAAAAAAGATGTCTGGAATGCGAGGAAGTCGGACTCGAAAATTGGGCTAAGATGGTTAAACGCTTAGTTAAGGAAGCAGAGGAGAGGAAAACGGTGGGCTCCGGATGGAAAGGTTGGATAGGACTGGGCCCTAAGGAAGAAGAAACGAAGAATTTGGAAGAGGAAGAGAGGGATGTGACGAGTAGATTGGAGAAGCTAAGAGACAGCATATTGAGGGAGAGGTTTGAAGAGGCTGATAGGCTTACGGGGAGGGTGTTTGTGGTGTAAAAAAGATGCTCTAGAGGATTTGAAGTAAAATTCCGGCCTCTTTGTATTATCACGTCTGCCTGCGGGACTTGGAGATCGCCTGTGCCTTCATCAACTCGGAATGATAACCTTCTGGCAAGGAAAATTCTTATGTACAAATTCAAGATATGCCTTCGCTTATCTCTATCTCAAGTATCTCATGCGCCGCTACGAAACATGCTGCTTTTACCGAGCCAACTGGAGGCTCTAGATTCAATTAAGTCTTGGCAAATAAAGCCGTAGATTTAATCAATTAACTATAACCCAATATTACTCTATTAATATATTAGTAGGAGATTAGTTGAATTTTAAAGCTCTATATTATTATTCCTTCATTCTTAACGTCTGATTCGGATCCCTAGCGCGGGCCTACGCAGACTACTCCGTACATACAGGAGAAAAGTAATATTAACAGGAAAAAACCCCTGGTATATTGGGGGAAGAAAAGCCCTATGAGCTACCCTAGTAGGGTAAAACCCCGTTTGCCATCTCCGCACGTAGCTGGCGGCCCCCTGCGGCTGCTCGACAGCTACGTCTTGACCTCCGTTGGATGTTCGATCTCCTTGGTAACTACTACATCCTTATAGCTTATAGCTTAAACTAGGGTTCACTACGTCCTAGCCTAGCTAGGCCTCGCTGCTTATTGATTGATTACCGTATACTATAGTTTCCTGTATCCCGCATCTTAACCATCCCCTATTTGCTATATCTTGTAGACCGTTGCTATATACACCCTATCTCCCCTTAGGCCTATTGAAGGCCTAAGGGGGATTTGTCCGTTCTAACTACTATTTTAATACCGAAAGGCGAGCGGGATATGTATGTGCTCTGGGTATCTTTTGTGCCTAGGCCCCAGTTACTAGGCCCTTCCTAGGGTAACTAGTCGTAGGGAGGAGACAAGGTAAACCGTGGGATTGTTATCCAGGCTGCTAGGCGGTATTGTACGATAATTAACGGCGAGTGACCGCATGCTCCGCGGGCGATTGCCCTAAGGGTAGGAAGGGGGGTATATTTGTTCGTTCGTTCGTTCGCTCGTTCGTCGATTATGAGAGGTCGTCGATGCTTTTAATTCAAGGGTCGGGGGATGTTGGAATCCGTCTTGTATCCTTGAGGATTACACAGGTGGGCTCGGAATAGTAGTATAGTAGTGGTTTTCGAAATCTCACCATCCCGTGTGAAAACTTTTCACTACCACCCCAACGTCTCGACGACCACCATCTCCTACCCGCACGCTGTGCGGTATCTCTGCGTTGGCTCTGCTAAAGACCAGCAGGTTCGTAAGCCAAGCCACCGCGTACAGGTGCAGAGTCCGATTTCGACGGCCCCTATAGCTCTATATATTAAATTTAATGATTGATAATTAATATATTTTTAATATAAGTTAGCGATTTAATATTAAATATTAATAAAAACACTAAAGTGAGTAAAGAACGTGTAACTTATACTTCTTGCCGTGAGACTCCAGATATAAGCCTTTTAAAAGCTTTAATTATATCTGTTGACCTAAATTGAAGTTCCTTACTACCATCGTAATACTGTCTGACGACCTAGATTGTCTATACGAACTATGTCTTAGTTGTCTCGTATCTTGAGCTTGTATGTCTTATCAAACGTCTTATTACCTGTTTCTCTTAACTATGACCTACTATATAACGACGTTGTTGTTATTATATTTGGGACTTACCTAATGTATATAAGAGAGCTTTTAGAGCCCTCTTTAATAAAACAGAGTTCTTATTCCTGATCGTCCGTTTAACAGTTATAAGCCTAAGCCGTCTACTGTATTATCTTTAATTCCAAAGCCTTTATTCCTATTAATTTTAATTATTATCTTAATTATAGATAACTACCTATAATGACTTCTTAATAAGAAACCCCTCCTGTTATTATATTATCCGTTATCCTTATAAGCCTAAACGATTGGGATAAATGGATTAAGGTTATTAAGTTAAAAGTGAATAATAATTGTTTCTGGAAGTATGTTGACCTATTAACACCTAAGACCGATCTACTATAGCTTAAAGAACCTGTTTGTGCCTTACCTAAGGATACTAATAGCTAGGGGAAGACGAAGCTCGCGGACCTAGATGAGGAGGAGAAGAAGAAGCTCTGTATACTTAAAGCCGACTATAGGGATAATATAAAGCTATATAGAAAACAGCTGTTAGCTTTTAATACGTTACGTAGCTATATCCTAAGCTCTATCTTATATACCTACCTTATCTACACGTTTAAATGCACTACTACCTATAACATCTTGGTATCTCTTAAGAAGAGAATTGCTCTAACTAACTACGCCCGAAAGCTTTAAATAGCTACTTAATATATAAGGCTTAAGAAGGCGCCTTAGAACCAGAACTTTAAGATCTAGTTATAAGAGTGGGAGAAGGTATATATAGAGTGTAAGGAGCAAGCTCTACCTAAGGTAGATGGTAATTGTTTAGTAAAAGACTTTGTATATATAGTTAAATTAATTACACTAAGCTGGTTAGAATATTAGAAGAATAAGCTTAATAAGTATAAGTGGGAGAAGAAGATGCTTCCTACCTTCTTTAAACTGGTTGAAATATACTAAAACTACTATTATATAGACCTCGCCTAGAAGGGCAAAACCCTATAAGGAGGATCCTTTAGAGTTACCTTTAAAGATAAGTTACTAAATTTAAAGCCTAAATTAAAGCCTTAATTGTTAGCAGATAAGTAGAAGAAGGAAAGATAATTACCGCTAGAGTACCTATACGGAAAGCGTTACTACTTTAATAAATGCTAGTATATTGTAGAGTTAATTTCTTACCCATCGTGGTTTAAACCAAGTAATAAAATTTAGAAGAAGGTAGATAAGAAGATTGCTAATATAACGCCTAAAATTAAGGCTTATATTAAGTAAATTAAAAAGGATAATTAAGCTAATAAGAAGGACGATTAAGCTAATAAAAAGCTAAAAAAAGGTAGTAATTAGAGCTTATAAGGGCCTACCGGAAACTTTATAGTTTATTATATAGGATCTAATAATATAACTTCCAATTATAAGCTTTACGATAGTGTAATTCTTAACTTAGGAACTAGCCTATATATTTTTAATAATAGAGCCAGGTTTATTAGTAATATTAAGCCTATAATAAAACGCGTCTATATAGGCTTATATATAGAAGAAATCGTAGGCTATAGTATAGCTGCAGTTACGATTAATAACCTAAAAGGGAAGAGATAGATATAGCTCTTAGGAGCAGCCTTTATACTAGGCTTTTATACTAACTTAGTATATTTTAATAAGCTTAATAATAAGGGAGTCTACTAGAATAATAAAGAGAACACTCTCTTCTATGGCGACGACGAGACGTACGCCTACTATGGCCGCCACTATAGTTAAAACACCATTAAATATAATAAGCTAAAAAGTGACTTACCTAAGGCTTTATTTGCAACTTAATTAAAGCTAATAAAGCATTTATTAAAGCCTTTGCTGAATTAGGCAGAAGGCCATATATAGTATTAGTAAATAGGCTATATAGGAAAAGACGTAATTAAGTAACTACCTTAGTTAGTAACGGGCGTAATTATAAAAGGCCTAATAACGGTAGAATGTAAATTATATGGAGTAAGTAAAGCTTATAAGGTGGTATTTAGAAGACCTTTAACTTAGTTACTAGTTCCTTTCTATAAAATTTACCTTAATTTAATACCTGGAATAGTCGCATTTAATGGCGATAAGTACGCAGTATACTTCCTTAATGACACGACGCGAATAAATAAGGTAGAGACAATGGCTAAGAAGTCGTCCCTTACCCAAATTGTTATTAAATATTGCAATATTATTAAACGACGATATAGCTTTAAGGTAGCCATTATTTATATAAATGGAGAGACGTCTCTTATAGGCGAATTTAAGGAATGGGTAGCTAAATAAGGAATTAGTATTAAAAAATTAGCACCTAATACTTAATTATAGAACGGTCTAGCGGAATAATCTAGGGGGGTAATTATATAGAAGGCTTGGTGTATAAGAATTAAGGCTTATTTACTAGAGGAGCTATATCCTAAAGTTTATAAAGCAGCTGCCTATTTACTTAATTAAACGCCTAGTAGAAGACTCGGGTAG
>Ga0307515_10004446_pt1 | contig 29026 bp, 26 predicted proteins | sample 17_EM_MG_FD_194513 | JGI IMG/M metagenome (GOLD analysis project Ga0307515, IMG submission 194513) | Populus trichocarpa ectomycorrhiza microbial communities from riparian zone in the Pacific Northwest, United States - 17_EM | ecosystem: Host-associated > Plants > Roots > Unclassified | place... | reverse complement strand
GGTGATCAGGTGGGCGGTGCCCTCCACGGAGACGCCACGCAGCTGGTCGTAGGTGTCCCCGGCCTCGACCATGCAGGTCAGGTGGGGATCGCGGCGGAGGTTCACGGCCTTCTGCGACTTGGTCTTCGTCTCGAAGTAGATCTTGCCGTCGAGGTAGCCGTACCACATGGCGACGAGGTGCGGCGTGCCGTGCGGGCCGTTGGTGGCCAGGGTGGCCACCCGGCTGCGGGTGAGGAACTCGGTGATCTCCGCCGGGCTCATCTGTATCGACGCGCGCTGGTTCGTGCCCACCACCGGGTCCCCTTCCTGCGGGCGCGGCGGCGATCCACCACACTCGGGCACTCTACCGAGCGATCGCGTACCCGAGGAAGGTCCGTATCGTCAGCCGCATGACGATCGGACTGGGGCTGGCCGCGGCCGGCCGGCCGGGCTACATCAACCTCGGGCACGACGCGGACCTCCCGGCCGAACGATCGGTCGAGTCCCTGCGTGAACGGGTCCGGGTTCTGCTCGACGCGGCCTACGCGGCCGGCGTGCGGTATATCGATGTGGCGCGCTCCTACGGCCGGGCCGAGGAGTTCCTGGCCGACTGGCTACGCGGGCGCCCGGACGTCGACGACGTCATGGTCGGCAGCAAGTGGGGCTACACGTACACGGCCGGCTGGCGGGTGGACGCCGAGGTACACGAGGTGAAAGACCACAGCGTGGCCACCTTCGACCGGCAACTGGCCGAGACCAGGGCGCTGCTCGGCACCCGTCTGGGCCTCTACCAGATCCACTCGGTCACCCCGGACAGCCCGGCTCTCACCGACGCGGCTCTGCACCGCCGGCTCGCCGGTCTCGCCGCCGACGGCGTCACCATCGGCCTGTCGACCAGCGGCCCCGGACAAGCGGCCGCAATCCGCGCCGCGATCGAGCTGCGGGTGGATGGGGTGCCGTTGTTTCGGAGCGTGCAGGCCACCTGGAACCTGCTCGAACCCGGCGCCGGTGCGGCGCTGGCTGAAGCGCACGAGGCCGGATGCCTGGTCATCGTCAAGGAAGCCCTCGCCAACGGGCGGCTCGCGGGCCGCGAGAACGGACCCGCCACCGCGACCCTTACGGAGATCGCCGAAGACCTTGCCAGCACGCCCGACGCCGTGGCACTCGCCGCGGTGCTGCAGCAGCCGTGGGCCGAGATCGTCCTCTCCGGAGCGGCGACCACGGCACAGTTGGCTGCCAACCTGCGGGCCGCCACGCTCACCCTCACGCCCGACGAACTGGCCCGTCTCAGCGCTTTGGCCGAGCCGAGCGAGCGGTACTGGCAGAACCGATCGCAACTGGCCTGGACGTAGGAACAAGACGGCGCCGCCAGTCACCTGAAGTTGGCTGTCGGAAGATGATCGCCGACGTAGCCGAGCCTCCCGCAGCTCTGGTCAGGTCGTCGATCTCCGAGTAGAGGAGCGCGATCTCCTCGTCGGCTTCGGCGAGCTTCGCCGTCGGTGCCGGGACCCTGTTCACCTCCGGCGCGGCGGTGCCCTGCCGGGGGAGGCGCGGGTTACCTTCAGGCAGCAGAGTCGGCGGCTGCGGGAAACCGGGCAGCGTGTCCGGCTCGGCCGGCGAGGGAAACAACGTCGGCTGTACGGATTTCGCAGCCGCGGGCCGGCGGCGGTCGGCCACGGTGCGTTCGGCGGAGCGGCGCGCGAGGACGCGGCGGACCAGCGGATACGACGCCGGCGGCGTTCTGCGCGTGGACAGCCCCAGCACCTGGTCGCGGACGGCGTTGGCCGAGCGTGATCGCAGCGCCCGCATGGTGGCGGCGGACAGGACGCGATGCCGCCGGGGGAACGGCTCCTGCGGCCGCAAACCGGGCAGGTAGGTGCGCATCGCGCCGCCGTACACCTGAAGGTGCGGGCCGACCTGCCGGCAGAACGCCGCGGCCGCCGCGGCGTTGTGCAGCCGGACGACGACGGCGACGCCGGCGACGTCCCGAGCGAGTTGCGTCGCGAAGCGTTGCTGCGCGTCGGCGGACTGGGGATCGGGAGTGAAGACGATGACCGGCACGCGCCGATCCGGATCGAACAGCCAGCGACACAGCTCGTCGACGTGGCTGTCGGTGATGTCCAAGAGGTCGGACGTCAGGGGCAGCGACGCGTCCGTGCCCTCCACCGCGGCGAGCAGGTCACGGACCAGGCGTGGGCTGCCCGGCCGGACGAGAATGCCGACCTCGCCCCGGTGGTGTTCGAGATCCAGCCAGATCCATGGCCGGTCCGGCCAGATCGCGTGCGGATCGACCTCGAACAGCCGGAGTTCGGCGGCGTCGTCGACGTCTGGAAGCAGTGTCGCCTGCTCGGCCCGGTACGGGGACGCCACCCGCAACGAAGTCGTCCAGCTGCTGCCGTCGCCCAGGTGCTCGTCCAGCTGAAAGGCGGCGGCGTCCAACTGCCGGCCGGTCGTGCGGTCGGTGTAGGACCCGATCGTGCTGCGGGCGATCCGGTGGGTGCCGTCCGGTGAGTCAGCCTCGATCGTGGCGCCCGCGAGCAGGCGGGCGGCGCTGGCGGTCACGCTCTTCCCGGCGATCCAGCTGCTGAACTGCTCTGCGGCCTGCCTCCGCAGATGGGGTGCGGCGGAGGTGAACTGGCTGCGGTAGACGAGATCGGCGGCGGCACCGCCCTGCCGCGGTTGCCACGGGCTACTCATCTGCGGTCACCGGAACCTCCGCCGGCGCAGTTGTCGGGTAGCTGCGCAGAAGCTCCGTCACCGCCACGAGTTCCGCGCGCAGCCGGGCCAACTCGCCGAAGGTGATGCCCAGCTCGTACCGATGGTGGTGGCCGGCCCGGGACAACGCCCACCACAGGTAACTGACCCGGCGCGCGAGGTCCGGCCCGGCGAACGCCGCCAGCATCAGCAGCTTCGGGCGCTGAGCATGCACGGCTGCGATCTCCGGCCGTACCCGGGACCAGTAACGGTCCAGGGCCGTTTCCAACTCGAGCCGCAGCAGCCAGGCCTGGCCACCGAGGGCCTTGACCGCCCGGCGTGCGCGGTCGTCGTCGATCTCGGCGAGCAGCGCGCGGAGTTCGGTGAACGACGCTTTCAGCGCCTTGACGCGATCGTCGCGTTCCTTGCGGCGCCGCTGGAGGCGCAGGTCGGCGGCGGCCAGCGGGGCGAGTCCGAGGATGGGTGCCAGCGCGTCGTATAGCTCGGCCGGTTTCGCCGTGATGACCCGCTCAAGATCGCGGGCGGACAGGAACGGCCGGTAGAGGTCCACCCGGCCGAGCCACGCCGGCAACCGGCCCGCGGGCTGCGCGGCGGTACCGATGAAGGTGGTCATCGCCGCGTCGCTAGGATCGGTGGCCCGGCGCTCCCAGCGGCGCTGAATCGTCACGGGTGGGGCGTCGCCGTCGAGTCGTAGCCGCACGATGATCTCGGCGTCGTCACCCTGGTGCAGATTGCGCCAGCCCTCCCGGAAGACGACGGGACGCTGTGCCCAGCGCATCGAATCGTCGGTGAGGGCAAGCTCGGCAGCCTCGGCGAAGCTGGACTTGCCCGAGCCGTTGCGCCCGATCACCAGGGTGAGCCCGGCCCGCGGTTGCAGCTGCAGCGTCGCGGTCGCTCCGATGCCACGGAAACCGGTGACCTGGATGGACTCCAGGAACACATCCGCCGAACCGGCCGCCGTGGCGTCGCGTTCCGCCGGCGGCCGCGGAGCAGGACCGCCGGCCAGGACGGTGTCGAGCCCATCGTCGCCGTGGAAGGCGGCGAGGACCAGGTCGGCAACCGATCGCGATGCCTCCCCGGAGTGCAGGCGGTTGGCCAGATCGTAGAACAGGGCAGTTACGTCGTTCATCCGGACCTCAGCGATTCCACGGACGCCGCAGCGGGGCGGCGTTGCTGACTCCAAACAGGACAGGGTGGGGGAGCGGCGGCGACCACGGAGTGATCAGGTCGCACGGGAGCGGATTATCGCGCATGATCACGATCTCTGACGGACACCTTGTGCGACTTTCGCGCTGACGCGGCCGCGCTATCCGTCGTGGTCCTCGGGTGGGCCGTTGATCACGGGGCGGTCCATGGCGCCCGGCGCGGCGATGAGCTGCGGCACCGCGATGTCGGCGTCCGGGTGTCCGTGCAGGCCCAGCCGGTTGCGCCCGAGCTCGAACGCCACCCCGATCGACCGGGCGTGCGCGATCCCCTGGTAGAAGCCGGCCGCGAACCGGATGGCCGCGTTGTCCAGCACCTCGCGGCGCATGCCGACCACGCACGGCACGTGCACGGCGATCGCCCGCGCCTGCTCGTCGGTGAAGCAGGCGTTGAGCACAACGCACTGCAGACCGCCCCGCAGGATGCCGAACAGGTTGCTCAGGGCGGCCGGGGGCACCGGCCGGGCGCGGCCGCGGGCGTCGGTGAGCAGAATCCCCGCCGATCCGGAGCCGTGGCCACTGAAGTGGGCGATCGCGGGCCGGTGCCGAAGCAGCGCGGACTGCAGGTCGTCCACCCGCATCGCGTCGGCGGTGCGGACCGCGAGCCGGTCGCTCGCCTGGGCGTACGTCACGGCGTTGTCGATCTCCCGGCGCTCCTCGTCCAAGCGCAGGGGTTGCTCCCGGTCGGGGTTGGCGCTCATCAGCAGGATCACTCGGCGCCGTGCGCGGCCGGGCTCACGAGCAAAGACGATCTTATCTCCGCGTACGTGGTCGCCGCCGTATTTGTCCCCGTAGACCCGGTCTCCCATGACCACCTCACTTCCCGTCCACCCCTGACGGACGAGGCCTGTCCGTCAGATTCACGCGGGGGCCCGGCGCGCCCATCAGCGGAGACCGTACGGAGAGTGCACTGGCATGAAAGTCCAGCACAAAGAGGTGGACGTCCGGATCAGTCGGCGGACGCTCTGGGTGGGCATGCAGGCGTACCCGCTGCCGCAGGTCACCCGGGTCCAGCCGATCGAGGTCACCCCGAACCGTGGCCGGGTGACGCTCAAGTACGGCCGGCGGGCGGCGGCCACGATCGGGCTCGGCCTGGTCGGTCTGATCTTGCTGAGCTGTCTCGGCAACTCGGTGCCGCCCGCGTTCTCCGGGGCGTACGCCGTCATGATGCTCGCCATCCTGGTGGTGCACACCGTGCGGCTGGTTCGCGGCCTCACCCGCACCCCGCTGTACGTCCTGAGCGTGGCCACGGCGGGTAGTCCCCGCGCGGCGGTGGTCAGCACCGACAAGGACTTGATCTACGACCTGACCCACCGGGTCGTCGAAGCGATCGACAACCCCAGCGCGGAGTTCGAGATCAAGGTCGACCACATCGAGATCGTCCACGGCGACAAGGTGGGCGGCGACAAGTTCGGCGGCGACCGGGTCGAGGGCGACAAGATCCTCGACGGCTGGAGCTGAGGTTGCGATGGGAGAGGCAAGTGTTGCAGTCCATTTCGGACGCGGTCGGCGGTGTCGTGCTGAGCGTCGTCTCGGTGCTCCTGGGGCCGACGATCGTGCTGCTGCTGGTGAAGAGATTCATGCCGATCGTCGGCAACCCGCTCTGGCGCGGCTACTGCCAGCTGCTCGCCTGGCTGATCATCGGGCCGATCCGGCTGATCCGCCTGCTCGGCCGGGAAGCCATGGGACGCCGCCGCCGGTGAGTGTCGCCGGACCCGTTCCACGGGGCGGAAGAAACGAGAGGGGAGAGAGATGGAATTCGCGCAACGCCGGCGAGTAGAGACGCGCCTGGATGCGGGCACGCCGACCCAGGATCGGCAACTGCAGCGGCCGCCGAATCAGGCCGCTCGGGCACCGCGGCACGCGGGCATCTTCGAGGCTGTGCACCGCATCGACGCGGGTCTCGACGAGGCGACCCGCGCGCAGCTGGCGCAGTGGATCCGCGACGAATACCAGAGCCAGTTCGGGGACGTGCCGCTGGGCTTCTTCGCGCGCTGCCACCTCGGGCCGCCGTACGTCGACCATCGGCTCGACCTCTGGCAGAACATCGTGGAGCACTACGCCCCGGGCGACACCGTGCCCGAGCCGTTCGCCCGGGCCCGGATGCTCGCTCGCACCGGCTCCTACGACTTCATCGAGGTCTACGCGAGCGGGGAACTCAAGCCCGTCCTCAACGACGGTTCCGTCGTCGCCTAGCCGGTTGGAGAAGCCATGAGCGTCAACGAAGCCCGGATCCTGCACCGGATCAACGAAGTGCAGAGCGCGGTGACCAGCCTGAACCAGGGCGTCATCCAGGTCAGCGGACAGGTCGCGCACGTCGGCCAGCGCGCCGAGGAGACCCGCAACGACCTGCAACAGCTGGCCCGCGACTTCGCCGACTTCGTCAAGCGGTCCGAGCGGATCGCCAACATCCAGCGGGCCGAGACCCGCGTCGGCGTGGTCGAGGCCCAGCTGGAGAACCAGTTCGGTCACCACAACGTGGTCCGCCGCTTCGCCACCGGCCTGCTGCAGGGCTTCGACGTCGGCCTGGTCTCGGAGGAGACCGTCCGCGCGGTCAGCGAGCAGCTGATGGTGCAGAACCCGCGGTACTGGCTGGCTCCCGTGCTAGTGGCCCTCGGCGCCTGGGCGTCCGACGACCAGGAGCTGTGCGAACGCGGTATCCAGGAGGGCTTCCGCCGCTCACCGGACCGCACCTCGCTGTTCCTGGCGCTGGTGCTGCGCCGGCAGGGCCGCCGGGACAGCTCCGTACGCTGGCTGCGGCAGTATCTCGCCGCCCAGGACCCGCACGCGCTCGGCCGGAACTTCGCCGTCATCCTCGAGTGCATCTCGCAGGGCGCCTTCGGCCCGTCGGGGGTCGAGATCGTCCAGGAGCGGCTGGACGCGTGGCGCGCCCAACTGCTCACCGACGAGGACCGCCAGCAGGCCCAGGTGGGCCGGTGGCGCGCCGAGATGGACCGGCACGTCGGCCCGTCCGCGCAGCCCAACTTTCCCCGGCTGGCCGAGGTGTCGCCGCAGTGGCCGCAGATGGACGCCGCGTTGTCGCACGCCGCGGCGCACGGCGCGCTGATCACGAAGTACGCCGCCCTGGCGGCCGAGGAGATCACCCCGCAGGACCGGATCGAGGACGCCGTCGACGACATCCTGGACCGGCTGGTCCGCGAGTTCGACGAGGAGGAACTGCCGCTGCGCCGCGAGCACGCCGAGCACCACGCCGTGATCCGCAACGGTGGCGACCTCGACGCCGCCCGGCGAGACCTGGACTCCGACCTGATCGCGCTGGAGCAGAAGCTGGACTACCTGACCATCCAGAGCGAGTCGGCGCTGAATCCCGGCAAGATCGGTGTCTCCCGGGCCACCCAGCGGATGGCCGTCTCGTCCTGCCACGACTGGTTCGCCCGGGCGCACGCGACGTTCTGCGGCGACTACCGGCAGGGCCTGCCGACCGATGTGCAGGCCGTTTTCGAGACCACCCACAACACCGCCGGCGTCGTGTTCAAGCTGCCGCGCTGGACCGGCTCGTTCACCCGGCCGATGCCGGAGCTCGAAGCCGACCTGGCCGGGCACTGGGATCGCGCGTCGCGGCCCTTCATCGACGGCCTGGCCTACAACTGGGGGCGCAAGGTGATCGCCCCGGTCGTCGTCCTGTTGCTGGCGCTGTTGATCCTGGTGCCGACCGCGGGCGTGGCCGGGCTGATCATCACGATGATCGGTGGCGGCATCTGGTTCCTGGTGCTCTACATCCAGTCCCAGGCCGCGGCCAAGCTCCAGGACGCGGTGCGCGAGCTGCTCGCCCGCGGGAAACAGGACTCGTTGCAGCAGCTGCGCGGGGCCGGCGCCGAGCTGATCGACTGGACCAGCGCCTTCCGGCGGGAGGACTCCCGCGAGCCGCAGGTGCGCGCGCTGATCGGCGACCTGGCCACGGCGGGCGCGGCCGCTTCCCCGTACGAACGACGCGTCGCCGACCCGGGCGCGCAGAGCGGAGCTTGAGATGACCTCGCCGACGCAGAACGGCTCGTCCGCCGTACCGCAGGAGGTGGTGCCGTGGGCCAAGCAGGCCACCAAGCCGCAGCCCCGTGCGACCAGCCGGGTCCGGCAGATGGTCCGGAGCCTGCCGTCCTGGGATCCGCTGCCGCCCGGCGAGATCCTGGTCAACCGGCACCGGCGGGACTGAGCGATGTGGCTAACCGGTGGACATTACGAGGCCTGGGCCAGCTTCCTGGAGCGGTGGGGCGCGGGGGAGGCGCTCGACCCGGCGTCGCTGCCCGCGCTCAGCACCGAGGACCTGGCCGGTGACAGCTGGCAGCGGCTGGTCGAGCGGATCACCGCGGCCCTCTCGCAACGCCTCAAGAGCTGGTCGGAGACGCTGTCGCGGGAGATCTCCGGGGCCGGCGACGAGTTCAGCGCCGCCCGGGCGCTGAACCACGCCCGCTGGTCGCTGCCGCCGATCCGGGCCCTGGCCGGCGCCGGGGCGCTGCCGGCGGAGGTCAGCACGCGGCTGCTCGCGCTCGTCGACGACCAGATCCGCGACTCCCAGCGCCAGCTGGACGAGCAGACCGACCGGATGCGCCGCGCCGGGCTGCCGTACTCGGCGGTGGAGGCCCGGCTGCGCACCATCCGCGACAACCCGCTGACCGTGCTCGCCGCCGGCCCGCACGTGACCGACGCCGGTTGGGCCGCCGACCCGGCAGCCCGGCCGCGCCGCCGCGTGATCGTCGATTGACTCGAGGAGCCCCCATGTCGAACTTTGCCGAGTCACGCAAAGACCTGGACAGTTACATCTCCGCCCGGGTGCCGCTGATCGGGGTCCGCAGCATCGAGCAGGTCCGCTCGCTGCGACTGGTCAAGGAGGTCGCCGCCAGCCCGCGCCGGGCCAACCTGCCGTTCTGGGTCTACACCCGGGCCACCGGCCTGCGCGACCTGCGCAGCAACGCGCCCGCCCAGGAGGACCGGTCGCTGACCGGTGCGCTGGACTTCGCCGCCCAGCAGTTCACCAACCGCGCCCAGGCCACCGTGATCCTGGTCGACCCGGAGAACCTCAGCGAGGACAACGCGGTCAGCCGGCACGTGGCCGAGCTGGCCCGGCTGGCCGACGCCAACTCCGGCAGCATCATCATCGTCACCGACACCCCACTGTGGAACGGGCTGGAACGCCTCGGCATGAGCGTCACCCTGGACCTGCCGGACGCCAACGAGATGTACGAGGTCATCGTCGACTTCCTGCGCGACCACAACGGCGTCGTGCCGATCGCGTGGACCGAGAAGGACGCCCGCCGGGCCGCCGAGTTCCTGGTCGGGGTGCCCGAGGGCACCGCGGTCAACGTGATGGCCACGACCGTCGCCAAGGGCTCGGTGGACAAGGAGGACGTCGAACACCTCGCCGAGTTCAAGGACAAGCACTTCGGTGCCCTGTCCGGGCTGGAACGGGTCCGGATCAACGAGGGCGACACCCAGGTCGGCGGCCTGAGCAGCCTGCGCGCCTGGTTGCAGAAGAAGCAGAAGATGATGGTCTCCGACCTGCGGGGCACCCGGCTGCGGCCGCCCAAGGGCGTGCTGCTGGTCGGCGTGCCCGGGTGCGGCAAGTCGCTGTCGGCCAAGGCCATCTCGACCCAGTGGCGGCTGCCGCTCTACCGGCTCGACATGGCCTCGATCATGGGCATGTACGTTGGGCAGTCCGAGAGCCGGCTGCGCGAGGCCCTGGCGACGGCCGACCAGCTGGCGCCGTGCGTGCTCTGGATCGACGAGATCGAAAAGGGCATCTCGGCGCAGGACGACAACAACGGCGTCAACCGGCGCCTGGTCGGCCAGTTCCTGTTCTGGCTGCAGGAGTCGCGGCATCGCGTCTTCGTGGTGGCGACGGCCAACGACGTCCGGGCGTTGCCGCCGGAGCTGCTGCGCAAGGGCCGCTTCGACGAGCTGTTCTTCGTCGACCTGCCGGACGAGGACGACCGGCAGGAGATCATCGGCATGTACTACCGCCGCTACCTCAACGAGGAGCCCTCGGCCGAGCTGCTGGACAAGCTGGTGGCGATGTCGGACGGGTTCGCGGGCGCCGACCTGGAGTCGGTGCTGCACGAGATCGGCGAGGACGTGTTCGTCAACGGCGCCTCGGCGAACTCGCGCCCCGACTTCGTCATCGAGACCTTCGCCAACACCGTTCCGCTGAGCCGCACCAACCCCGAACGCATCGAGGAGATCCGCACCTGGGGCCGCGAGCGGGCGGTGCCCGCCGGGCGCCCGTTCGGCGCGACCGTCACGGACACCGGACCGAGCAGGGGACGACGCGTCGTCGTCTTCGGGGACTGAGGCGCAGATGACCGACCGCGAACCGGCCACCGGCCTGTGGGACCTGCGCTCCCTGGTCTCCGGCAATCCGGGCCTCGCCCCGCCGCCTGCGCCGGCCTCGCCGGCTGATCCTCCGACGTGGACAGTGCCCGAGCCCGGTCAGCCGCCGGAGCAGCGTGATGGCGGCCGGCGCCGGTTGGCGATCGTGGTCGGGGCGGCCGTCGCGGTGCTCCTGGTCGCCGGGATCACCGCCGTGGCCGTCCGGAGCCGCGGCGGCGACCCGCAAGCCGCTGATCAGCCGGTCGCCGCGGCCACCACGGAGGTCAGCACGTCGGCCGTAACCGAGCCCACAGCCGAGCCCACAACGGAGCCGACGCCGGTCGAGACGACGGACCCGGAAGCCGAAGCCGTCGGCGAGCTCGAGCGGATCAGCCGGCGCGACCTGGCGACCGTCACCCTGAACGGGCAGTACGCGGCCCAGCTCGCCTCGAAGAACCCGGGGACCCAGGACAAGTACCAGACCACGGCCGACGGTTCGCACACCTTCCAGGCCACCGACATCCTGGCCGAATACGAGGCCCTGCGCGCCGACGACCGCAACGCCGGCGCGACCATCCTGCTGCTGAAGAGCACCGACTACGGCAAGCGCCAGCTGTATCACGGCGCGCCGCTCTGGGTCACGTTCGCGCTGGACGACTTCGCCGGCCGGGCGGACGTGCTCGACTGGTGCGCCCGGCGCTTCGCCGACCTGTCCGGCGAGGAACTGGCCAACCAGTGCGCCGTACGCCGGCTGGAGCCTTGACCGTGACCGACGAGCCGCCGCCGCCCTGGGCCGTCCCGGATCCCCGCCGCCGCACGCCCCCTGTTCCTCCGGTGCCGGCGCCCCCGGAAGCCGCCGCGCCGGAGCAGGAACAACCCGACGACGCCCCGCTCTTCCCCGCCTCGCCGGTGCGGGCCCGGGCCAGGCCGCCGCTGCCCGACCTGCCGCGAAACCGGCGCCTTGTGGGCCCGCAGCCCGACCCGCAGGAGCCGCAGCCAGCCGCGAACCGGCCGCCGCCCGGCCGCCGGCCGCCGCCGATGCCGGCCCCGAGCGCGCCGCGGCCGGAGGAACTGCCGGATCCGAGCGTCGGCGTCGTGGCCGGACCGGTGGCCACGACCCGGTCGAAACGCTCGTTCCCCGGCTTCCCGCTGCTGGCCGCCGCGGCCGTGGTCACGATGGCCGCCACCCTGGGGCGGGGCCTGCTCGGCGACGTGTCCGGCCCGGCCATGACCGGGGGAGTCGTCGTGCCCCTGGCGGTGGTCATCGCGGTCGCGGTGACGCTGCGAGCGGTAGGCCGCGACGCGTCGGTCACCGTGCACCGGTTCCGGGTCCAGCCCGCGAACGGCCACACCGCGTCGTACGTGCTGGAGGGCGAGGTGCCGCCCGGCGCGTTGTCGGCCGGCGACCTGGTCCGGGTGGTCGCCGGCCAGGCCCGCGCCGGGCCCGCCGTGGCCAGGTCGGTGCAGGTGCTGGCCACGCTGAGCGGCCCGGTGCTGCGGGTGGTGCCGTCCGGTGCCCCGACGGCGCTGGTGGTGGCCCGGTGGCTCAGCCGGCTGAGCATCGCGCTCTCGATCGTGCTCCTGGCGTACGCCGCGGGCATGGTGCTGGGCGCCTTCTGACCGTTACCCGGCTTGGCCGATCCAGGTGAAGCCGTGCAGGCCGCCGGTGCCCCAGACGAACAGGGCCGAGCCGTCGGGGCTCCACCGGCATCCGCGTGGACCGGGTGGCGCCGGCATCGAGGCCACCGAGCGAGCGAGGCTCTTGTCGTAGACCCGCAGCTGAGCGTTTTTCGGCTCACTGCGGCGAGTAACAGTGCTGTGGCTGAGCACCGCGAGCCATTGCCGGTCCGGCGAGAGAGCCATCTGGTCGACCGTCCGGCCGGGGTGTTCCGTTTCGATGACTTCACGTAGCCGAGGGGCCAGGTCGTCAAGCGGCTCCGCGACGGTGCGGGCCGGCTCCGGGCCGATCGTGCGGCGCCGGCGTCCGGTGGCCGCGTCCCAGTGGGCCACCTCGCCGCTGTCCGTGCGGGTGGCCAACCACGAGCCGTCGGGCGCCACTTCGAGGTCTTGGACCGGGTCGGCGTGCCCGGGTTCCGCGCCGGGCGCGAGTGGCACGGTCAGGTCCAGGATCACCAGATCGCCGGGGCCGCTGCTGGCGGTGGCCAGCCACGACCCGTCCGGCGCGACGGCATGCGGGCCGGTGGCGCCCGGCACGGGAAAGGTATGCAGCAGGCTGCCGTCCGCAGCGTCCCAAACCAGGATTCCGTGCTGGTCGTAGGCGGCGGCCAGCCACGAGCCGTCCCCGGACGCGATCACGGCGCGCAGCTTGCTGTCGCCTTCGTGGATCTGCCGGAGCTCGCCGTTCGCCGGATCGATGAGGTGTACGCCGCGCGGCCCGGCCGCGGCCAGCCATTCGCCGCCGGGCGCCACCGCCAGCATGGTTACCTTGGGGACGTTGAAGCCGCGGCGTCGCCGACCGGTGTGTGCCTCGGAGATCCGCACCGTGCCGTCCTCGGCCGCGCTGGCCAGCCAGGTGCCGTCCGGTGCGACGAGCAGCGCGGTGAGCGGCGCCTGGTGTGCCGTGACGACCCACCGCGGTCTCCCCGTGGCGGTGTCGTGGCTGCGCACCTCGCCCGTGACACCGCCGACCGCCAGCCAGGTCCCGTCCGGGGCGGCCACCGGGTGCCGGCCCGGCACCTCGGCGCGCAGCCGTCCGGTCGTGGCGTCGAGCAGCCGGACGCGGCCATCCGCCGATTCCCGGCCGTTGGTGAACGCCAGCCAGGTGCTGTCCGGGGCGACCAGCAGGCCGGCGAGGTAGCCGCCGGTGTCCAGCGTGCGCCGGCGTCGGCCGGTGCGCGGATCCCAGAGCATGACGAACCCTTCGTCGTACATGCCGTCGACCGCGGACACCCACAGTCCTTCGGGCCGGGCGACGAGATCGCCGACGTGAAGCTCGGGGCGCAGCACGGTCATCTGGCGGATCAGAGTGGCGGCGTAGCGGTCGGGCGGCGGCCACCGGTTGGCCAGGCACGGCGGCTGCGGCGCGTACGCCCGTACCGATCGCTCCAGCTGGGGTATCCCGTCCAGCCGGCTGCTGAGCAGCGCGGCCAGGGCGCGAGGATTGCGTACGCCCTCGAAGAGATTTGCCTCGGCCCGCAGCGTCCGGGCCAGCGCGACCACCGCCGGGTCCGCTCCACCGGCGGCCCGGGCCACCGCGAGGTCGCACGCGAGCGCGGGTGGACCGTCCGCCGCGAGCCGCCGGGCCGCCCAGCGCAGGTCGGTGACCAGCCGGTTCAGCTCGCCGGTGCGGCCCGCGGCGGCCAGCTGCCAGGTGAGCGTCGCGGCCAGATACGGCGGGTCCTCCGGCAGCTCCCACCAGGCACCGTCGCCGGGGTCGATCGCCGCCAGGAACCGGTCGTGCGGCGCGCCGAGCTGCGGCTGGATCGCCTCGTGCAGGCGGAACACGGCGGCATCGCTCCGGTAGTCGAGCAGTCCCGCCTCGGCGAGCTCGGCACAGGCGAAGTGCGCCTCGCCCGGGGAGACTCCCCATAGGAGCCGCACGGCCGCGAGCGGGATGTCCCGGTCGGGCGGGAAGACACCGAGCGCCTGGAGACGGTCCCGGGTGTCCGGCGGCAGCAGCTCGCAGAGCGCGGCGACGGCGTCGGCCAGACTCCCGGCGCTGCCGGAATTGATCACGGCCGAAGTCTACGGCACTCGTCTTATTGTCTGCTTGACACAAAGGCGAGCGGCGGGCTATTGTCATATCGACAGTAAGGCCGAGGCATCCGGATCGTGGCGTACGACCGGTCCAGCGCCGAAGTCCTTGCCGTCATCGCGCGCAGGCACATGCGTGGAGGTCGGCCAGCCTCCGGAGCCCCGCTCGGCCGGGCGGGTGCGAAGCGCACGTGCCGCCAACCCAACTTCTCGCACAGCATCCGAAAGGAAAGGTCATGCGCGCACATCGGCGTCATTTCCTGGCGGTCCTGGTAGCGGCGTTCACCGTCGCTCTGTCGGCCGCGTCCGCATCCGCACACTCCGCCGAGCAGTCCTCCTCCACCACCGGTTCGGTCGTGGCCTGGGGTTGCCCGTCGGGGACCAACTGGGACAACATCCTGCAGCGCTGCGTCTAGCGATCACGCGGTTGCCGGCTGACTCGCGGTGCCGGCGGTCCTCACCAGGGGCCGCCGGCGCCTCGCTGTGCGAGGCCGGGTTCCATCGGGCCGGATCGATCCGGTGCGCCGGGACCGCCGGATGCCGAGCGGTCGCTCGACCGGTAAGGTCGTGCCGGCCCGTAGCCCCGACGAAGGGACCCTCGTGGATCGGCTCTGGAACCGGATCGGCATCCGGGTGGCCTCGGTGGGGCTGCTCGCCGGCGGCCTGGTCGGCGGTGTGTATCTGGGGCAGGGCCAGGGAGCCCAGGCGCGGGAGGGCGACGGCGGCTTCGTCGTCCAGTCGGACGCTGACGAGATGCGCCTGCTGAAGGAGCGGCAAGGTCAGCACGCGGCGGCGCGGGCGTACCAGCGCGAGGCCGAGCAGGAGGCGGCCGCGGAGGCAGCCAGCGAGGCCAAGGTCGCCGCCGGTAAGGCGCGCAAGCTGGAGAAGAAGGCGATCGCGAAGAAGGCGGCGGCCAAGGCCAAGGCCGCCGGGGCGACGGTGCCCTACGCGGGGGAGATCCCCACGTCCTGCAACAAGTACAGCGGCAACCGGGCCATCGGGTGCGCCCTGATGCTGGACGCGGGCTTCGCTATCAGCCAGTTCCCGTGCCTCGACAAGCTGTTCACGAAAGAGAGCGGCTGGAACCACCGGGCCGTCAACGCCAGCTCCGGGGCGTACGGGATCCCGCAGGCGTATCCGGGCAGCAAGATGAGCTCGGTCGGCGCGGACTGGCGGACCAGCCCGGCGACCCAGATCAAATGGGGCCTCGGCTACATCAAGGGCCGCTACAGCACCCCGTGTGGAGCGTGGACGCACTCGGAGAACACCGGGTCGTATTAGTCCGCCCGCAGCAGGTCCGCCAGGTCGGTGCGGCCGATCTCGTCCAGCGCCCCGGCCAGCTCGCGCAGCCGTCCGCGGCTCTCGAGCCACTGCCACAGCGCGCGCGGCTCGTCCCCGCTGGGGAACCGGTACGTCTCGTAGTGCGGCACGCCGACCAGGTCGGCCAGATCCTGCCAGTCGAAGTGCAGCCGGTGGATGATCTCGAGCTTGACCGCGCCCGGGATCTCGCCGGTGCCGGGCGTCCGGTGCGGTGCGCCGGCGCGACGACCGTCCCGGGTGGTGGCCGGCAGGAGCCGCCCGAGCAGTGCGTAGAGGACCTCCGCGGAGGCGCGGGCGGCGAACCCCTTGAAGCGGTCGTCCTTGGCGGGGTTCGCGTGGTCCATCACGCCCTTGGCGACGAGCCAGTGCGGCACCTGCCGATCGTGGGCCACGGTGGCGATGGTCGCGGCCTCCATCTCCAACCCGGCGATCTTGCGTACGCCCATGTCCCGCAGCCGGTCCCAGATCTTCGGATCGGTGATCACCGCGCTGCCGCTGGCCATCGGCCCGGGGTGCACGGCGAAGGGCAGCTGCCGCGGCCCGTCGACGTCGTCGGCGAGAATGCGCTGGATCTTGGCCGTGCCGGGATCGGTCAGCCGCCACTGGCCGTCCTGCCAGGCGATCAGGCCCTCGGACTCGAGCCGCGCCAGCCGCGGTTGCCAGGTCGGCGGCGGGAAGTAGCGCTTGCGGGCCGGGTGGGTCCGCGGGTCCTGGCCCTTGTGCAGCCGCTCGAGATACCAGACGACGGCCTCGTCCTCGGTGGCTTCGCCATGACTGGGCAGGCCGGCCGGGTCGAAGTCCTGAGCCGCGTGCAGCCAGCGGATGTCCAGCGGATACTGGTGCTGGTCGCCCTGGAAGGTGGCGCCGGTGAGCTTGCCCTCGTCGTATTTGTACGCCGGCGCGGCGACGATCACGTCTCCCGGGGCGGTGTCGTCGGGGTTGCCGGCGCAGACTCCGGACATGGCGAGGCAGGTCGGCTTGAGCAGGTCGGTGAGCGTGGTGGCGAGCGGGCTGGTGCTGCGGTCGCCCATGTTGGTGGGACGGGCCAGCGCCACCGAGAGCCAGTCGCCGGTCGGCGTCTGATATCTGCCGCGCAAGTAGGGCGCGGCACCGCCGGTGTCGTGCTCCTGCCACTTCGCCACGCCGTTGGGGGCAGTCCTGGCGGCGTCGAATTCGCCCCGCAGGGCGGTGATGATCAAGACGTCGAGGTTCGAGTGTTCTTCGCCCGTGCGCGGGCTCGGCTCGGATCTGGGTCCGTAGTTGATGCCGATGACGTCGCGACCGGCGGTCACGCTGCCGCCCGCGACGATGCCGGCGCCGTTGCCCGTTGTCATGCGGAGCCTCCTTGGTCCTGGTTGGGCGGTTGCGGGTTCGGCATGTTCTGGCCGATGACATCGCGTTGCGCGGTCACGTTGCCCTCGACGTACATGCCGATGTTCAGGTAATTCGACCGTTGGGCCCGGACCTCGGTGGTGTCGACCTTCTGGTCGTCCAGGAAGTCGAGCACGTGGGCGTACACCCGGCTCTCGATGAGGCGCCGGAACTTGATGATGTCCTGGCGCTGGGTGAAGTTGCGCAGCCGGTCGCGGGTGCCCAGCTGCCGGACGCTGGCCCGGGCGCCGTAGTCCTTGCGCCGTCCCGGCGATCGCGGCCGCCCGGCGCCGGCGCCCTGCCCGGCGACGTCGGCGAGCGAGCGGATCAACCGTCCCGGCGCCCGCAGGATCGTTGCCGGCGTCTCCCGGACGCCGATGAGCAGGGCCCGGAGCCAGGCGCGTACGCCGGTGCCGCCGTCCATGTCGACGATCCGGTACCCCTCGTTGCAGGGCGCCAGCGTCGTGCTGGTGACCTCGAGGTACAGCGACTTGCCCTGCACGGCGAGGTGCACATAGACCGTGGTCACGACGTCGCCGCCCCAGCTGATCCCGCGGCAGGCCAGATAGTGCCGTTGCGGGTTGGTGGGGTTGCGAATGATCTCGGCCATCTCCTCGGGGCTCATCGTCAGGCTGCGTTTCCCCGTCTCGCGCGCGGACTGGAAGACCCGGTCCTGTACCGACATGTCGGGGATGGTGAGCTCGGGGGAGTCCGCCTCGGTCAGCATCTTCAGGCGGTCGCGTACGTAGTCGACGATCTGCTCGGCCGTGAACGGCGGCGTCGGGAACTCCCGCTGTCCCTCGGGGCGGGGCCGGATGCCGGGTCTCGGCGGTTCGTCGTCCTTCTCGATCAATCGCTGGGCGAAGCTCCAACTGCTGACCACGTCGCCGGACCCGATGAACGGCTCGTAGTTGCTGTAGACGACGGTGTTTCCGCCCTCCTGCTCCTCGATCTGCCGCATCCGGCGGGTCCAGTGCACCGGCGGCGGCGTGCCGTCGAGGGTGAAGTCCTCGATGCGCTTCTGCCGCCAGAGCGCGAAGACGGTGGGCAGGACGAAGGCCGCGAGGGTGAGCAGCAGCGCGCCGCGGGTGCTGATTCCGGCCACGCCGGCGGCCGGGACCGCGACCAGCGAGAAGGTCCGGGCGGCCAGGGCGATCAGGACGATCACCGTGGCGGCCCAGCCCAGCAGCAGGAGCAGCCCGCGCCGCGAGCTCTTGGTGGTGTCGTCGGCGGTGCCGCTCCGGGCCCGGGTGACGAAGTCGCGCGCGAGTTGCCCGGCGGCGCTGGTCACCCGCAGGCAGACGAGTGCGGCACCGACGACGGCGACGGAGAGCCAATTCAGATAGGCGGCCACGGCGAGGGTGAGCACGATCGTGGCGTCCCGCCAGATCGCCAGCCGGCGGGCCCGCAGGCAGCTCTGCAGGACCGTGACGAGGTCGAATCCGTGCGACGGTGCGATGAAGCGCTTCGGCTGGTGGTAGACCTCGCGCAGCGAGCGGTCACGAAAGGTGCTGTCCAGGTAGGCGCCGGCGCACAGGTAGCGCGTCGCGTCGGTCGGGGGCGTTTCGCGGGGCCGGGGCGGCTCGAGCGGGTCCGGGTCGTCGGGCACCTTGGGCGGAGTCATCGTCTGGGTCATGGACCCTCCTGTCGAGAACTGACCTTAGCGTCTCCTTGACACTAAGTGCTGCGGCTCGTTACTGTCAATCTGACACCAAGGCGGCCATCGGTAGGGAAGTGGTAGAGGGTGCCGCTTCCCTGGTACTCGCGTTGTCGCCCCTGACTGCTCCATGGCGTCGGTCGCCTTCACCTCGAGGGCTGCCGGCGCCGCACTCTTCGCGACCGCGCGTGGTCCGTCAGTACATATAGCGATTTTCTCGATAAGAGATATGAAAGGACCGTTGTGACCAAGTCCAGGAAGGTGGTGCCGGCGCAGCGCAGCCCCGGCGCCGGGACGGTGTCCAGCCGGCTGCCCGATCCCGCCGCCGAGTCGCCGGACGTGACCGAGCTGCGCGAGTTGGCCCGGCGCGGCGTCCTGGCCGGGCGGGTCACGGCGGCGTCCGGCCTGGAGCTCAAACAGCTCCGCGGCGCGGCGTACGCGGTGGCATACCGAGTCGTCTACGAAGCTGTGACCCGAAGGGTCGAGTGGGATCGCGGCCACGGCCGGTGCGCCCAGAGCATCCAGCAGCTCGAACCGGCCTGCCTCGACCGGTATTACGACGACGTGGAGTCGGCGGTCGGGCACCTGCTCACCCGGGCCGTCGAGCCGATCGAGAACCTGGAGGCCTGGCTCGCGCACTGGGCGCCCAAGGCAGCCGTGGACGGGTACCGCAAGCGGCGGGGCGAGCGGGGCGCGCTGCAGCGCCCGCGGATGACCAAGACGCTCGCCGCGGGGCTTGGTCACGACCCGTGGCTCGAGGACCTGGCGCTCGGGATCCTGGAGTGGGTCGGCGTGACGGCCACCGCGGGCGCCGGGCTCTGGCCGGTGGCGAGCTGGGCGCTGCGCCGTGCGCAGGTCAAGGGCGATCCGAGCGCCGCCGACCCGGCGGCGGTCGCCGGCGAGGTGGAGCAGGTGCTGGCGGTCATGCGCCGGCAACCGATCTGGTACGCCGATCATGTGGAACGCCCGCTCGGGCGCAAGGTCGCCCCGGTCGCCGCCCCGCCCGGCGACGAGGCAGCCGAGCCCCGGCCGCTGCGGCTGGTGCCGGAGCACGAGGTTGACGAGGCCCGCCTGATCGACCTCGCCTGGACGGCCACCGAAGCGATCCAGATCCTGCTGCGTCGCGGCGAGGACCCGGTCGACGTGGTGACCCGCGTCCTGATGACCGTCTTCACCGGCGGAACCGGCGGCGAGGAGCTGGACCGTACGCCCGGCACCGGCCCGTCGAGCACCGAACATGTCTCAGCCCTGCTCGCCGACGCCGCCGGTGTTGCGAACATCGTCCCCCGCGTACTGCACATCCTCGGCCTCGTCCAGGAGTAGGAAGTCCATCGCGTGCCGGCGGTCGTCGAGCAACTCCGCGACGTCTGCCGGTGTCGCACCCCGTGCGCCCGCCGTCCGCCACGCCTGCCGCAGTTCGTCCTCGAGCAGCCGCTGAATCTGGTCGCGCTGGTGCCGTGTGAGGTCCATCAGCACTGCTGTCCGGCCGCTACGGCCAGCTGTTTTAACAGCCGCCCTGCGGCGCGGCGTGGATCGCCGAACCGGTCGGCGTGCGTCATCGCGATCGGCGGTGGCAGGGCACTCGCCGGGCCCGGAAGTGTCGGCCGGATAGGGGTCGGTGTGCCGGTCATCAGGATCCTCCTCGGCTGTCGTCCGCATCTGACGGACGGACCGGCGGTCGTGGCCGGCGCTGTCCGTCAGATTCAGGCAATGGGATGTGCGCAGTGGCAAGTCGGAGGGGGACGAGCATGAGTGGACCGAAGGTCGTGTCCTATGCCGTCGCGGAGGCGCAGCGCCGGTTGATGGCCGAGACCGCCCGCCGACAACAGGCCCAGCGGCGCTGGCGGCTCGCCTACCAGCAGCGGGAACAGCTGCGCTACCAGGCATCGCAGGCCGGCCGGCGGTACGGCGCGGTGATCGCCGCGGTGCCGGCACTGGCCGAGCATGGGCAGACCGACCCGGACGCGATCGGCCGGCTCGCTGCCGCCGCCACCGCCGAGACCGACCGGTTGCGCCGCCAGGTCGCCGCGGCCGCCGCGCGGGCCGCTGCGGGCCAGGCCCGGGACCATGCGGTCGGCCTGGGCGCGGGCCTGCGTGCCTCGGCCGCCGCGGCCAGCTGGGAGAGTGACCTCGCCGAGGCGCAGCGACTGATCGGCCGGATGGCCCTCGAGGCCGAGGTGCCGCCGCGGCTGCGCGACCTGGTGGACGAGGTGGCCACGGCGCCCGAGCCGCGCCGGCCGGCTCTGCTCGCCGCGATCCGCGAGCAGGTCGACCGGGTGAACGCCGCCGTGCGTGACCGCCGGGAGACGGCGGCCGCGCTGGCCGAAGCCGAACTGGTCGCCGCGGACACCGGTGATCCGCACCTGCGGGCGCTGATCGACTTGGGCCGGGTGGCCGTGGCGGCCGGTCGCCCGGTGGACGCGACCGCCTTGCGCCACGTCCTGGTCGAGGTCGAGGAGCGGCACCGCGTTGACCGGGAGCGAGCCTACGTTCAGCAGCGCCTGATCGCCGCGTTCACCGAGCTCGGCTATCACGTGCTGACCCCGCAATCCGGGGTGTTGCTCGAGCAGACCGCGGCACCCGGCCACGGCGTCCGGGTAAGAATCGACGCCGGCGGGATCAGCTTGGAGCCGGTCCGGCTGGTCGAGGCCACCGTGGACGGCATCGCCGGCGTCCCGTCCCAGGCCGACGACCTGCGCGCCGAGCAGGCGTTCTGCGACGACTTCTCGCAGGTCACCCGCGCGCTCGCGCGGAGCGGCGTGCGGCTCGGCCCGGTCCGCGGCGCGCCGCCCGGGACGGTCCCGCCGCGCCCGGTGGCGGTCCGCAAGCCCGCCCGGCCCCGCAGACGCAAGCCGCCCGGCGGCGCGATCCCACGGGCCAGGCAGGAGCGGCAGCTGTGAGCGGTACGCCGGGCCCTGCTGTCCGTCAGTACCAGGAGCTACGGGACAGCACCAGGACGGGGAGGGCCGAATGTCCGACGACGGCGATCTGCCCGGGCGGCTTGCCCTGATCGTGCACGCGGTCGAGGGTGCGGGCGATCTGGACGCGGCGATTCTCGAACTGTTCCGGTTGCCCGAGGACGTGCCTCGGCGTGCTTCGCTGGCCGCCGGGCTGATCGGCGCGGTGCTGCGGGCCGGGATCGGTGCCGGGCTCGGCCGGTTGCGCGATCTCGATCGCCTCATCGCGCTGGCCGACAGCGATCCGCCGGACACCCCGGACTGGCCGGCGCAGCGGGCCGTGGCCCGGGCCATGGCGCTGACCCGGGCCGCCGCCGAGCGTGAGCTGGCCGACCCCCGCGCCGCGCTGGCCGAGGTCGAATCGCTGGCCGCGAAGTTCGGCGATGAGTCGCGGTTCACCCCGCTCTTCGACTCGGCGGTGGCCGCGTTGAAATACTCGGCCGCGGTGGCGGACGGCGACCTGGGCGCGCTGACCGAGGTGCTCGACGGGATGCGCAAGCTGCGCCAGGATCCCCGGATCGGCGGCGACCCCGCGACCGCACCGACCGTGGACGTGCTTGCGAAGGCCGCCGCGGTGCTGTCCGCGAACGAGAACGGCGGGGACCTCCGGCAGGCCCTCGCCGACCTGGCGGCCACCGCGGAGAGTCTGCCGTCCGGCCACCACCTCCGGGCGACGGTGGCCGAGACGACCGCGATGATGTCGATGATGCTCGGCGGCGGCGACCAGCGGTCCGCGCCAGAGCGTTCGGCCGCCGCCGTGGCCGCGGCCGGGAATCCGGCGCTGACCGGCGCCGACCGGGCGCTCTATCAGGCCGGCGCCGCCATGGTCGGGCTGGACACCGAGACCGACGTGCACCGGGTCGACGCCGCCGTCGAGCAGATGCGGGGGGTCGTCCGGTCGATTCCGCCGAGTGATCCGCAGCGCCCGTTCTTCCTCACCGGCCTGGCGCTGGGGCTGTACCGGCGCAGCGAGCTGACCAACGCCGTGGCCGACCTCGACGACGCGGCCGGGTTGCTGGCGGAGGCGCGTACCCTGGCCGGCGGCCCGCAGCATCCACAATGGTCGATGATCAACGAGATGCTGTCCGAGATGCACCGGCGGCGGGGCGCGGCGCCGGAGCCGCACAAGCTCGCGATGGAGGGGCTGCGCGCGTACACGTGGCGGGTCCTGATGCAGACCGACCTGGCCCGCGCGAACGCCGCGGTCCGCGACGCCGCCCGGGACGCGCTGGACATCGCCCGGCAGTGCCTGGCCGGCGGCGATCCGGCGGCGGCGATCCAGGCCCTGGACGCGGGGCGGGGGCTGGCGTTGTTCGCGGCGACCGAGATCCGTACGGTCGCCGACCGGCTGGACGAGGCCGGTCGCGCCGACCTGGCGGCGCGGTGGCGCGCGGCGGTCGAGACCCGTGATCCGGCGCAACTGCCCAGCGAGTTGCGCCGGGCCGTGCTGACCGCGCTGTCCGAGCACAGCTCCGCCGCGGCGCTGCTGGACCCGCCGGGCCTGAACGAGATCCAGGAAGCACTGACCAACGTGGACGCCGACGCGCTGGTCTACTTGGTGCCGGGGGAGGAGGGCCTGAGCGGCTACGCGGTTGTCGCCCCGGCATCCGGCCCGCCCGGCTACCTGGCCCTGCCGAACCTGCGGCCCGGCGACGAGCAGGACGTGGAGAAGTATCTGATTGCGGCCGGCGATCGGGAGCTGGCGGCGAGCCTGGACCGGCTCTGCGACTGGGCCTGGCGCGCGGCGATCGGCCCGCTGGTCGAAACCTGCCTGCCCCGGTTGGCGCCCGCCCCTTCCGGCCGGGTGCGCCGGGTGGTCCTGGTGGCGATGGGCGACCTGGCCCGCATCCCGTGGCAGGCCGCCCGCAGGTCCGGCGGCGCGTACGCGATCGAGTCGCTCGCGATCTCGCAGGCCGCCTCGGCCCGGATGCTGTGCCACTCGGCCGCGCTGGCGCCGGTGCCGATCGCCCCGACGGGCCTGGTGGTGGGCGACCCGGACACCACCGGCGCCGACGTGGAGCTCAGCAATTCCCGGATGGAGGCGTTCGCCGTTCAGCAGACCTTCTACCGCGGCGCCCGGTATGTCGGCCGGCGGCCGGACGGCTCGGTCAGCCCGTCCGGTGCCGGCACCCGGGCCGACGTGGAACGCTGGCTGGCCAGCCGGACACCCGGCGCGGGCGCGATGCTGCATCTCGCCTGCCATGCGCAAACCGAGCCGGGCGAGTCGTATCTGCTGCTGGCCGGCGGCGAGCGGCTGGACGCCGAGAAGCTCATCGGCGTGCTGGCCGCGGCGCCGGAGCACCTGCTCGGGCTGATCGTGCTGGCCGCGTGCCGCAGCGGCGTGGCGATCAACGGCTACGACGAGGCCTACAGCCTGGGCACCGCGTTCCTGGCCGGCGGTGCCCGCTCGGTGCTCAGCACCCAATGGGCGGCGCCGGACCGGGTGACCTCGCCGCTGATGTACATGTTCCACCACAACCTGATGGTGGAGCGCTTGCCCGCCTGGGCGGCGCTCCGCGAGGCCCAGCTGTGGATGCTCGACCCCGAACGGGCGATGCCCGACGGTGCGCCCCCGCTTCTGCGTTCACGCGGCCGCAGTCAGGCGTTGAAACAGGTCGTCGCCTGGGCCGGATTCGTCCACTGGGGACAGTGAGGGAGGATCGCAGTGACCGACGACGCCGTTGCGGCCAAGCGGGCGGAGCTGGACCGCCTGACCGGGGCGGCCCGCACCCGTGCCCTGCTGGAGCTGGGCCGGTTGCTGTCCGACCGGTACTGGCGCGCCGGGCCCGGGCGGCCGGCCGCGGCGCCGTATCTGGACGCCGCGGTCAAGGCGCTGGACGAGGCGTACGGCTACCTCGACCCCGGCGACAACCTGCGCGGCCAGGTGGCGGCCCAGCTGGGCTGGCTGCTGGGCGCGCGGCACTTGGCCCACGGCAGCGCCGACCGGGACCAGAAGACCGCGATGCACCTGCTCGAGGAGGCGCTGGCGTTTCCGCAGTTGCCGCCGATCCTGCGGTCGGTGGCGCGGATCGTGCTGGGGCAGCTGTATCTGAGCGTAGTGACCAAGACCCTGCAGTCCGCCGACCTTGCGATGACCGCGTTGCGCTCCGGCACGGCTCCGCCCGAGGCGGCGTACGCGGACCGCGCAGTTGATTGTTTCCGGCAGGTCCTGGCCGAGCCGCTGGCCGGTGCCGAGGTGACCCGGACGGCCGAGACCCTGCTGGCCGTGGCCGAGGCGATCCAGACCATGATGAGCGGGTTCGGCGGCGCCCCGGGCGGCCTGGATCTGGGCAAGATGATGCAGGCGATGGCGACGCTGCAAAAGATGCAGGAGCAGCAGGGCTCGGGAACCGGCGGGCTGCCGCCGATGCCCTCGTTCGTCGACGCCGAGCAGATGGCCGCCGAGGACCCGCTGGACCGCCCGGTCACCGTGGTGTACGGGCCGGAGCCGACCCGACCGGACATACCGCGCCCGCGGCGTCCAGCGGCGCCGGCGGTCGACGCCGCGGCGCTGCGCCGCGAGTTGCGCGACCGGATCGCGCCCGACGGTGACCTCTGGGCGTCGGCCGCCGCGCTGCTCGAGGCGCCCCCATCGCGGTCCGATGTGGACGACCTGGTCGCACTGGCCACGTCGGTGGTGCACACCGCGAACACCGACCACCTGCTGCTCGCGGTGGCGTTGTGGCTGCGCAGCCGAACCGGAGCCGGTGACGGCTGGGGCGCCGGCGGTGGCGACGGCGATCTGCAGGCCGCCACGCGGAGCCTGGCCGAGGCCGCCCCGGCGGTGCTCGCCGAGGAGCCGGACGCGGTCGGCCTGCTGCTGCGCCTCGCCGTACGGCTGGCCGCGCTGGACCGCCTCACCGGGGCGTTCGCCGAGGTCGCGGCGGCGCTCCGGACGGTCGGCGCGGAGGCACTCGGCTATCCGCAGCCGGACGGCACCGCGGTCGTACTGGACGCGGCAAGCGGCACCCTGGCCGTCGCGGCCCGCCCGTGGCCCCGCCGGATCCGGATCGTCGGTGCCGCGCCGGAAGCCTCGAGCGTGGCGTCCCACGGTCAGCTGCTCGAGCTGTCCCGGCGCCGGCGGCTCCCGTTCACCGCCGATCCCGTGTTCGTCGCGACCCGCGACCAGCCGTCGTTCGACGTGCTGGTGCTGCGGCGTACGTTCTATCCGCGCTCCGTCGGTCTCGGGCAGACGATCGAGAACGTCGACGGTCCGGGCACGGCCGACGACGTACGCGCGCATCTGACCGCGTCCGTGCTCCATCTCGACTGCCCGGTCGACGCCGCCGGAGCCCTGCAGCTGGCCGGGCCGAGCACGCTGGCGCCGGCCGACCTGCCCACCGCCGGTGCGGCCGCGGGCGGCGTGGTGATCCTGCCGAACGGCGACTACGAGTTTCCGCGGCTGGCCGACGCGTTCCTGGCGGCCGGCTGCGTCGCGGTGATCGGCTGGCGGCGTCGCGTGCCGGAGCCCGTCGCCACGCTGATGCTGCTGCTCCTGCACGCCGAGCTGGCCGACCGTTCCCGCAACCCGGCCGATGCCGTGCTGGCCGTGCGCGACTGGCTGACCGATCCCGATCGGGCGGTGCCGTCGTACCTGCCCATCGGAAAAGTTGCCACCGAGCTGGCCGATCCGGGCTATGCCGCCGCCCTCGTGCACCGCGGCGTCTGAGCGACAGGAAGTGCGAAGTGGATCCTTCGTGGGACCCCGAGACCGTCACCGACGCGCTCGACGTGCTGGCCGAGCTGCCGTACTGGCGGCTCGCCCCGTCGCGGTGGGAGCATGTCGCCGGCCTGGTCGACCGGCTCGCGGCCGCCATCGAGGCGCGCGACGTCCGGGAGTTTCGGGACGCTACCGCCGATCTCGAGCTGAGCGGCCCGGTCCGCGCGGTGCGGATCGGCACGGCCGAGGTGACCCGGGAGCCCGCGCCGGTCCGGGACCGGCGCAACCGGCTGATTCACACCCTGGGCGACATCGTGGAGCAGGACACCTCCGACGGCACGGGCGGTGGCCGTGCCCTTCGCTGAGCAGGAGCTTGTCGCGCACCTGTTCGCGCCGCTGGACGGCCCGCACGCGGCGCTGGCCCGGCAGCAGCTGCTGACCATCTGGGACGCCTGCGGCACCGAGCTGCGGATGACCGAGCCGGTGCCCGGGGTCGCCGCCGCGCCGGGCGAGATCCCGTTGACAGCCGGGCTGGACGGCCCCCTGGCGGCGCGGCAGGACGCCGGCGCCGACTTCCAGGCCATCCTGCGCCGCGAGCACGACGTCCTGAATCTCTCGGTGGTCTTCGCGGCGCCGCTCGACACCGCGGCCCGGCGGCGCCGGATCGGCTCGGCCGCCGCGCCGGGGTGGTACGAATTCCTCCGGTGGTGGCAGACGCTGGCCGCGGGCGGCACCGGCGCACTGCTCGGCGTGAACCTGGTCTTCCAGGCCAAGGCCGAGGGACCGGAGGTGGATCTCGCCGGCAACCCGCCGGCCGCCCTGCCGGCGGGGCTGACGGACGCGCCGACGCTGCGCACCGGCGAGCTGAACATCTGGGACCCGGCCGCGGCGGCCGACGCCGACCGGCAACTCGTCGTGCTGACCGGCTTCGAGCAGGAGCTCGAGCTCAGCACGTTCACCTGGAGCGACGGGCGGGCCGACCTGCCGCCGCTCGGCCGCTACCTGATGCATGCCGCGAAGCTGCGCTACGAGTCGAGGGTGCTGGGCGAGGGCAGCGGCCGGCTGATGGCGCTGAGCGACCGGGTCGACCGGCGGCTCAACGTGGTCACCAGGCGCCTGCAGGACGCCGCGAACCCCGACGGGTCGGCGCCGGAGTCCCAGCCGATGGCGGCCGACGAGGCGCTGCTCATCAGCACCCTCGCCGACCTGCGCCGGATGGCGCGCACGGTGGACATCGCGCTCGGCAACATGGGCCGCGCCACCACGCCGTTCCCGGCGGACGCGCGCACCGGCGAGTGGCTGCGCGGACAACTCGCCGACACCACCGACTACCTCGAAGCCACGCTGCAGAAGTCGCAACGGGTCCGGTCCTTGCTGGCGGACCGGCCACCGGTCGCCGCGGTGCCGTCCGTCCTGGTCACGCCGGTGCCCCCGGCACCACCGGCGGCCGGCGGCCCGGTCCAGCTGCGGATGGGATTCGCGATCGACGTGGTCGGCTACTCCGGACGGTCGGCGCACCTGCAGACCCAGATCCAGCAGCGGATCGCGGACCTCGTGGTGGACGTGCTGGGCGACCTCGAGCTGCGCCTCCCGGATACCGACCATCAGGGCACCGGCGACGGCATGAACGTCTTCCTGCCCGCCACGGTGGAGCTGCCCCGCGCCCTGCCACGCCTGCTCAACGGCTGGCACCGCCGGCTGGCCCTGGACAACCAGCGCTTCCCGGACCGCGTACGCCTGCGGTTGGCGACCGCCGTCGGCATGTTCGCGCCGGCCGCGATCGGCTTCGCGGGTGACACGATCATCGAGGTCAGCCGGCTGCTGAACAGCGAGGTTCTGCGGGAGACCGTGGACGAGTGGCCCGACGCGGATCTGGTCGCCTTGGTCTCCGACCAGCTGTACGGCTTCGTGGACGGCTGGCCCGGACTCGAGCCCGACCAGTTCGAGCGGCGGTCGGTGCGGGTCAAGGCGTACGTGAAAGAGGCCTGGTTGTGGCTCGGCACCCGGCCGCCGAAGGCGGGCGACGAATAGTCAGGGCCCGAAATGCAGGTGCCCGGCCCAGCGATACGGCTGGCGCGGATGGTGCGCCCGGATTGCCCGGACCGCCTCGTGCACCGCGTACGCCGGCTCGGCGCCCGCGATGATCCGCGCATAGATCTCCCGGGCGAGCGTGCCGGCGACCCGGTCGACGGTTGGCCAGAGCGTGGCGATCACCTGCGGAAAGCCGGCCACCTGGAACGCGGCGGCGATGTGCGCCGACTCGTCGAGGAGCCGGTTTCCGCCGAATGCCGTGGTGCACGCCGAAAGATAAGCCAGATAAGCCCGGTCGAGATCAAGATCGGCCAGATCGCGTACCGAAAGCGGGCCGTCGTGCAGCAGCAGGTGACTGTCGGCCGGGTCCACAGTCGTCTCGGCGTGACATGCGAAGTGCGCCCATCCGACTTCCGGCAGGGCCGACAGGACAGCCGAACGCGTGGCATCGGCGTCGATCAGCGGCGGCCGCGAGCTGCGCAGCGCGTCGTGGACCCAGGTCGCTTCGGCGCCGGCGCCGACAAGGGGCGAGCCGCCGCCGGCGCCGTCGATCCCGACCACCAGGGCGGATGGCGAACGCGATCCGCGCGGCCGGCCGGCGGTCCGCAGGGCAAGGACCGTTGGTGTGTACGACGAGACGACCCGATCGAGAACCGCCCGCCGCCGGCCGTCGGGTGGGTCGTCGTGGTATCCGGCGGCGTGCAGCGGCAACACGGAAAGCACGCTGGTGGCGATCCACCAGAGCCGCGGCCACGGCGCGCCGTCCTCGGGAGTGCCGAGATAGCGCAGATGGGTGAGGACGGGCTCGGCGATCGTGTCCCACATCCATTCCAGGATCGGCCGGATCACGTCACCGCTGTGCTGCGGCGTCCCGGCCATGACCGCCCGTTGGAAACGCTCGGCGCGCTCGAGGGCATCCGCCTGGGACAGCTTCGGCAGGTTGACGATCTCGGCGCCGTGCGCCGTCAGGACAAGGGCGTCGCAGCGACGCTGTGCCACGTTCACCGCTACCACCACACCGGCACCGGCGGCCTGGCGCAATTGCCCGGGCGAGGGCTGCAGGCCGAACCGATCGAACCCGTCCCGGTCGCGGATCTCG